>JGI24158J21664_10000521_pt1 | contig 35890 bp, 22 predicted proteins | sample Ectturendosymbi3_FD_21664 | JGI IMG/M metagenome (IMG submission 21664) | reverse complement strand
TTGTAGCCAATTGTTTGGTTTCTTTCCTTTAGGGCTGTGCCGAAGACAGCCCCGAAATCGCCAAATTCATCGGCAAGTGTGCTGAAAACGTCATCGTTGGAAAAGAGCGAAACATTGGTTTTGTTGGATTCCTAGGAAACGTTGAGCCAAAATGGTGTCGGAAGTACCGAAAATGATTGTTGTGAAATTTCGCAACTAAAGGCGAGTTTGGCCGTTTGGGGAATCTTTTGCCTTACATTTTTCAGGGAGGGCTGCAGCCCGGCAGCCCCTCTAGACGAGTCGCCCCTGCAAAGGACCCAAAAACTGAACACGAGATGACATCATCACCTAGAAAAAAAACTTCAATTTGATTAAGACCTGATGATGCCTACATCGTAGGCGAAATGTATACTCTGTAAGATCTTAAAGTGTTTGATACTTTGCTGAGAAAGGATTTCTTTCCATAGTGTTTCAACATTCTAGTGTGCTCATGGCGACTGCAAGCCTTCCAGGGTGGATGCATGTATAAAATATTGCGAACAATTTTTCTACAATTGTCGAAAATATTCGGTAATCGTGTCTGTATCGTTCGCAATAAGAATCTCCAGCAAGTCCGCGCATTGCTGACCAGCGTTTGAATTACAAACATGTGTGAAACGCCAACCAATGCATCTGAGCAACTCAGTGCATTCACGTGTCCTGACGGCTCGCAATATATTCGGTACTAGTAATAACTTATGCCAGAGGCCTAAAATTTGAAACAGTGACAAAAAATACGGTGAAAACCTGTAACTTGAGATTCCAAATCCGCAATCTCAGAATTGTTCTGCTCGCACCCACCTTCACGTGTACAATCCCAGGTTGCTCATGAAAGTTATGGGGTGGGATCAAGTGGACTCTGATCATGAAGAACGAAGTCATTTTCGTCAAATTTAGCAATGACCTTCTCCAGATGTTTGTGCAAACAGCACGAATGTTACTCATGAGACGCAGCATTCACAACATACTTGACGATTTCTACCTTGTTTTGAAACAAAACTACGCCAGAAACAAACGGTTTCCTTATAAGAGTCGACTGTTCAGACATCAGTCGACCTACAACAGAGACACGAGAGCCCAAAAACTTTGGTGAGATCCTATATGAAGCGCTAAAGATAAACGTGAGTAAACGTAACATTTTAATAAAAATAAATGGAGACCAGCAGTTTTTCCGGTGGACCCTTCCTGGCTGGGGGCATTATTTTGCAGATCACGAGACCAGCACCATACAAAGAGAAACAAGCTAAAGTCCACGGTAGGAAGCTGAAGTGCAACACTACCTTATATTCGACATCAATATTTTGAATAATGTTTAGCAGCGGACCAATTAAAAACAATATAAGTCTAATGTCCTCCTCGCTATCAATACTACATAGTTAAGAACCTGCTTAGAAAATTTGCTGCAAGAAACAGAACTCCCACGTAAGTTTTTTTCATCAGTGAAAAGCAAATAAATTTAATTGCCTGGCAGGATTTTATAAATTTCATGTAACTACGATTAAAGACCGGTGCATGGACGGACTGGAGACAGTGGCCATATCCAACGGGAGGTTTTAGTACAGAACAAGGCACTCGACAATTCTATCTAGCGGCTAACAATAGCGAAAACATTCTCCATGGGGTGGCGACAAAAGCGAGTTACATTTGTTTGACCCAATGTTATTTTTTGAGCCAGTTCTTTGCTACGTTGTCTGTTTTGATTGGTCTGATGACGCACACACAGGTCGACACCTGGGTTGATTAATATCAGACGAACGCATTCAATCAATAAGTTCGTTGCAAAACAGGCGTCTGGTCAAAATAAAGCAAATGGTTGTTTCTTTCTCTTTCACCAGATGTTGGGTTCTATGAACTCCTCAGCAAAGAGATCACCCAATCAATTTGAAAAAAAATGACCAACACAAGCCTTTCAAAGTAAATCAACTCACACAGGCGTGGTCCTCGTTCAAACAAACTGGAACATGAGGACAAGGGGCACCTGATCACATGTCCCCGCCTCTCTGGGCCACAATCAACGATACGCGTTTATCTCTCTTCTATTGCGTCGTGCCTCCAATCTTATTACAAGTTGTTAAGTTTCAAGGACGAAAGGAAATATTTCCAGACGAAGCTTACCACACACGTAATAATGCTGATAACACGTTGGACAGAGGGACAGCCCCTCATGTGCGACGAAAGCCACGTCATCAATTGATGGAGAGCGCTTAGATGCAGTAGCAGCAGAAAATTGATTCTAATCGGATGTAACATTACGCCCCAAGCCAGGTTTCAAGGTTTGGGGGAGATATATATTTCAAGGGGGCAAGATTTTTGTTTTTACTTAATGTTTAAAACAATCTTTTTTCTGGGCACAACAAAATTAGGGGGCACTGCCCCTGATTTCCGCCCCTGGCCACAGGCCCGTATAGCAGCAGTTCACGTTTCGCGGAGGCAGCAGCACCAACGATGTGCGATGGTTGCTGAGCATCAAGATATTCCACTCAGGTCAAACAGCAGCACCTTATAGACAGAGCACAAATATGGCGAAAAATCCTGTCAGCACGCAAAGCCTGCAATTCGACTGACACAACCGCGTGGCTGTCGAATCGAAACCAAAGCCAAGTTCTCCAGTTTGGTTCTTTGCTTTGTTGAGGACTTGTTAAAAAATCTTCAACAAACGCTTCCTCGTCAGTTCGTCATCACCTCGCAAAAAACGCGGCATAATATAAATAAAAAACATAAAGTTCGGTCTTCGAAAAAGCGCAGTGAGTGAACGGCCTGGTGGACCCCAGGCATCATTCGAAGTCATGTCGCTAAGAGGCCAGTCCACCAACCGGCTGGTTGTCAAGCGCGGCAAAATACACAGACTTCAACTCGATCCCGCCTCGCGACCTTGCCATGCGTGCACCCCCAGGATAAGAGGGCCTGGCGCCGATTCGGCCAGCAACAAAACGAATCGACCCCGCTTTCGATCTCCGGACCAAGCGTCGAAGGAGAGAGGATTAAAAGTCACTCTTCCACAACTTTATGCTGCGGTCGTTCTCGAGCGCGCCGGTTGCGATGACGTTTTCTGTCGGGTGGCACGCGTTGCATAACACCACGTCTGCGAACATGTAAGGCAGGTGTTTCAGGGCAACAAAATATGAAAACGTTAAACCGATAATAAGGTCAACAAAGTATATCGAATAAATATCGTTACGTCATGGCTCGACATTCTGCGTACAGACGAGTAATTCCAGCGGTTGGTTGGATGGAAAACCATCCATATTGACTGATGTCAAAAGAGTCAGGTTTGATTGACGTGCACTGAAAAGTGGGGTATTCCGGGAGTGGTTCGATTTGCAGTTTGACGCAACCTTTCGACAAAAATTTGGCAAAGGTAGCACGCACAAATTCAAGGATAATGTCATCCTGTACGACCATGGCAATATTGATGCTTTAGTTTAGAGCTCTTCATTTCTTATTTTGATGAAATATCATCCAATAACAAGCTTTCAAGTTTCCTATCGTGTAGGAGTTCACTTACAGTTAGCAACTGAAACATACAGGCGAAACAAAACCTTTTCTCTGTTATTGAAGTTGGATCTTGCGTAAGGGGTCTTTGGTTTATCAAATGTAGGTCGGCAAAGGGGAAAGGGGGTTGTTTGAGAGTTGTAGGAGACAGACATATATGGATACTGCGGATATCATTTGAGTAGCCGGCTTAATAAATTGAATCTATTAATATAAATTAACTCTCAACCACACGAAAGCAATAAATCCACCTGTCTCAAATGAGACTTTCCGTTAAAAAAAATTACCATTGTATTGTAGCGTGTGTAATGATACACGCTATAATACAATAGTAAATACGAAACAACTATTTTTTTCTTGGACCCCACTTCGGCGAAGGTCAGAAGAGACTGTAGTCCAAATGCACCGTGTTAGTTGAGAGACACAAAAAATACAAACCTCTGCGGTTGCGCCCGGTTAATCGCCAGATAACTGGTGTCGGCTTTTTGTTATTCTGTGAAATCTTAAAATTCTTTTTTGAAGGACAACATTAGTGAACACATAATTATGCCTGCCAGCAATATTAACGATTATTCATTAATCCAATGAATGTGTTGAATGACCGTTAAGGCTTTGTCTCCAGTACTATGATTGATTTCCTTCATTGCGGATCAATACAACACAATTCTTCCAGATTTGGGAACACAATGATAATTATCAAATAACAATCATTTGTGTCAAACAATTGTACCATTTTACATCACTGATCACTAATGTCCCATTATCCCATAATATTTCCTTTTCCATTATTTCAGGTTAAGTAGTTTGCATTTGAGAAAGACAATTTATTTTTTTTCTCCGTTTCGCGAGTTCATCAGGCTGGGATTTTTTAGAGCCACATATCTTATTGAATGTGGAAATTTTAACTGCTTTCCCTCTTGATATAAAGGCATTGCACAAAGTTCATTTGCAGATACTAACACCAATTTTACAAACTTCGTAAAATTCCAACGCACTGCTTCTTCGAGCCGCAAGGGACTCGCATCTTAATGCTTCCATGCGCAGGACTTTCCTTTATTTATGAAATGATTACTCAATCTTAAAAATAAAACAATTTCATACTAATCATTGACTCCTTTGCCGGCGCAGGAAAATGAAATCTTGTTGATGTCAAACACTCACCACACCTTAACAGTTACGTGACACACATGTGTATTTGACAAAATATTGCATCAAAAGTATGCATTATAAAATCAGAATGTCACTGCGCACAAGTACACTGCAAATGATCGTCAGCTATTCTGTAATCGGCAACTTACGCTTCATACCTGTGTGGCCTTGTAGCTTCTGGACGATTTCCTTGGTTTGTAAGTTCCAAATATACAAGCAGTGATCTTCTGAACCGCTCACAATCCATTTTCCACCGGTCACTGAGAAATTTGCGAACAGGCAATACTTTTCGTTGCTGTGGCCGGTGTACGTCTTCAGACACTGAAGGAAACAGCAGCACAGTGTGAGCAACCTCGGGTTATCTGCGATGCCGTTAGTTGTGCGGTCATGGGGTCGGCAGCATTGAAGCTGACGAGCTACAGTTTTTGATTTAATCGCCAACGCTCTACAAAAGAACGGTTATTCCCACAAAACTTGCAAAAGCGTAAAAAAAAACTTCTCGTTTTACAAAAAACAGCAACACGCCACTTGGAGCTGGACACGAGTCAACGAAATGCTTTGATTTCAAGATTTTTTATTTTTTAACTTCGTAAGTTATAAAGAAGGAGGATTTCGCAAATGCAAGCGTGAAAAATGAACGCGACTTTCAGAAACAGCCACTGTTTTTTGACAAAATGAAAGTGTGATTTTTAGGCTCGACCAACCTTAGCCAAGTGAAGGCTTAATGTAACACCATTAACCAAAGACACCACCACAGCCATTGCAAAACAAAGGATTTGTGCTACTGAAAAGAAAACCATCGCAAGACTCGATTCCTCCACGGAAGTGTACTGCCAGAATGCAGAAGACGTAGAATGTTGTTCTGCTTAATGCAGGAAATCTACCTCGAGTATCTAAGACTGATGATTTTCGCAATCGGTTACAGGCAGCAATGTGGTCCTGGCAGGCACGGGACAGGATTAAACCGACCTTGCTTGTTCTCCTTACAACAGATCCTTTGTAGTTCATGCCAATGGTTGATGGCAAAATATTCTCCTTACTGTAAGAACTTGTTATCGTCAATAACGCAGTCATGGCACAAAATGTGAGCGGAGACGTGCACCACTTAGATAGCTGTGGTAGCGGGAGATCAGCGCAATGTCATCACGTACCACTTAGCAGTAAGAACTACTTGCGTTACAACGAGAGCGCCAAAAGTCGAATTTATACGAGGTGCCAGTAACGTAACATCCTCAGACGACCTTTGCTCTCGACTTTGTGAAGGCGTTAGGTTTTTACTGTAGATTCGCTTCTGAGGCAATGTTGTTGTTTATTGATTGGCTTGAAGATTTCCAATGCTATAGAACAGTGTTTCCCAACGTTTAGGTTTGCGGCACCCTACAGAAAAAAATGGCGCAACCCAATGGCGAACGCGCAGCAATTTGCTTTGAGATTTAATGACGTTTTGAAAGTGTACTTTGATATATTGAAAAAGGTCTTTTCTCGCGGCAACCCTGAGTATTGTAAATGAAATCCTGGGCTGCAGCAACACCCCGGTTGGGAGCCACTGCTAGGGAATCTGGTCTCAATGCAAACTATGCCATGCACTACGACATCATTCTAGACATCTCCGTTTCTACAAGATTCTTTTGCCATGCAACACAAAAATTGCCTGGTTTGCAAAGGTTAGAAATGATCTCGGCCATGAACTGAACATTATCATAGAAAAGCAGATGTGTCGTTTCACAGTGGAAGTGAAACAAATCTCGTATACGGCCAGAGCACTGGTTTACAAACTGTGGGCCATTGTTTACACACAACCACTTTTAAATAAACATGTGGGCCTGGTTGCCTTTGCGTACATTGGCTGAATTTTTCTTGAAATGACCGAAAAATATTTGCCAATTCAGTCAAAAAATGTCCCAAAACGACAGATGACAGAAAGCTTTCACGCTCTTTCGACAAATAACCAAAATGTGTGAGCGAAAAAAAAACAGATGTGAGCCATCGATCGAAAATTTTTGAAAAACACTGGCTTGTGCAACTTTGGCTATTTCTCTAAAATACCGTTTTGGCATGCGAACAAATGGTGCGCGGGAAGTAACAACTACTGTAGTCCGGTTTGCTCAACACCTCGTATCAGGTGCAACGCAAACAATGGATTTTACAAGGATCATGCAGTGGCTAGCCGGTCACAATCTCTTTGTTCCAACTGCGTCACAGCACGTTTCGCAGCACGTGCAAATGCGCACGTGTGGAAGGTGCAACTCTGAACACAACACCAAGCTCAGCTGGTGACGTTGCACCATACGCGCGAGCGCGAAGTTGTCGCAAAGAACAGGCAAAAAGCAGGGACAAGATGTTTCGCGTCTAATCAAAGTGCATTGTTTGATTCCAGTTTGCAGTACAGCGTAAGATCTTTCACTCGCACTTCTGGATGGTCGTGTACTTTGAACGGTCACATATCTTAGCTTAGAGCAGTGGCTTTCAGCCTTTTTCATGCAGCGACCCATTTTGCAACCCAATTTAACCAAACGACCCCCTTCCGAAAATTTCCAGTCAGGCATGTGCAATGGAGTTGCGTTTGCACAATAGAAAATCACAATGACCAATGTTGAACAAAAACACATTATTAAATTCATGCACATGGCAGCATCACTGAGTAAGACATGTGCCGTATACAAATCACTCCAGAGCACAACTCATGGAAAACTAGAATAACTCCCAAGATAGCTACCGCATTCAAGTATCTAATTCACAAACACAGCACATTCCTACGTCACAAAGTTATTCGTGCGTTGCCAAACGCAACAGTACTGTAATGGTCACAAACACACTTGAAACAATTTTGAATGAAAAAGTAGGTTATCATTTTTGCCAGGTGATCCTATTATTTTGGCTACTACAACATGTGGTTCCATGTATGAAATATAAAATTCTTCTATATTTTATATCAGACGCTCTCGCGGACCCTAGAGAAAAAGCAAATGACCCCCAGGTTGAAAACCACTGGTTTAGAGTTTAGTGCAAGACATAGCGCTTATTCTTGCAGGTTTTTACTCGTCCGATAGCTCTCCATAAAAATCAACCAATATATCAACTGCATTTCCTGTTTTTTGCTTTTCAACAATTTCTCACAGCACATCGTGCCAGCGCCAGGCACACGTGTGGGAACTGAGGGCTAGCGGTAAAAAAAACTTCCAAGTTTGAAGCCGGAAAACCAATGCGCAACAGCTAAATCACACGTTTCAAACCAGCTTTTGATCGAAACTTTGTGCAAACTCTGGTTGAAACTATACCAACAAAACAAAGGTTTGATCACCAACCGGTAACTACCACTACAGAGCCGCAAGCATTTCCGAGTTGTTCATTGCAGGGACAAAAGTGTGGCGAAATATCCGGAAATCACATCTACTGGAGTCTGCTGAATCGTTGTGCAAACAACGTCACAGATACCTCGCAGTTGAGAGAAGCTATCACCACAGAAATTGTGTGTGTGGTGGATCCTGTCCTTTCAGCGCTGGAACGGGGGAGGCGTTGTGGTAGGGAATGGTTGGTTGCTCAACCGGATCACACAATAATTCATTATTTTAAAAAATTCAAATCGAGACCAGTGAGCATGGAACAGATCTGATTTTATTGACCGAAATGTTTTTGAAATGACCGAACGAAATTAAGTCATTTCGGTCAGAATGTCTGAAGAGGCAGGCTACTGAATACTGTTACGGCGAGTTTTAATATAACTGTGAGAAAATGACCGAAATTTCTCAGCAAACCAATGACCGAAATGTTAAAAAAAGCAGGATCAGACAAACCTTAAACCATAAACTTGCCATGCTATAAGCAGACAAGAAATTTCATGCGATATTTTGTGACACCAAATTAAATTATCATTGACACTGACGCAAAACAGCTGATTTTTGTAAAGTTTTGGATAACCTTTCCGCTCCTGTTACGACGACAGTTCAACTGATCTCTGTTGATCAGAACAAAAACGAACACTCTGCGGCTCACAGTTGCAACGTACACTTCTTTTAGATAATTTGATTGGACTGTACTTGGCCATTTGCACACAATCAAAATAACCACTGGCAGGCCCGTAACCAGCGGGGCGCAGGGGGGAGAAGTCTCCCTTCAAAAGTTTTCGCCCCCATGAAAAATTTGTTGGACATAGTTTAAAAGATTTGGTCCCCTCTGAGAAAACTCTTTGCCCCCCTGGTGTCCCAAGCTGGTTACGGGCCTGACCACTGGTAACCTTGAATAAACCTTAAATTCCACCATCCGTAACACAAATTTTTAAGCGATGGCCCCACGTCAAAAACGTAAACGGCGCCACCAACGTCCAACTCAAAACCACAGTCTACACAACATCGTGGCTCAGTGGCGCATCGATAACTGACCTTGGCCTTGGTGTAGTCCCAGAGCTTGAGGGTGCTGGAAACAAAAATAACGCGTGTAAATGAGAAATTAGCTTTGCTTTGGTAACAGACGCAATGTAGAGGAGCACATACTTGTCTAGTGTCGCAGCCAAAATGTACTTTCCGTTAGGGGAGAACTTGACGAATGAAACAGGGGGGTTATCGTCATCGATCAGGGTTTTCAAGCACTGGCCCGAAGCCGTGTCCCAGATCCGGCACAGGCCGTCATAACTGCTAGAAACGATCAGGGAGCCATCCCTGTTAAAATGGACCTGAAAACACACACGAAAGAATTAACAAAAACGTGGCAGAATCCACTACAAACAGAACTAGCAGTTGCCAACTGCAAAGTGGAGATTGGTAACAATCACTGATGAAGGTTATAAATGGTCGCATCATTGAGCATTAAGCTTTCACAGCCGAGTGGCGCGCTAAACAGGAACGTGCAAGCAGCTGCATTTAACGATTCGCAAGACACAACTGTATGCACGAGCGCGTGCTTATGAGGGATCTTATTGACAAACATCGGCCGGTAGCTTTCCTTGCACAGTTTGCATTGGCGGTCGCCAAAAAGCGTCAATACAGCAGCAAATACCGCATTTTGCGGCAAATCACTCATATGTCCTAGACAGGGTGTACTGTTAAGTGAGCACAACGCAATGTTAACACAACTAACAATCCATAACTTGTGAGTCTTCTTGGGTGATTTAAATAGCTCGTGTAAAAGAAACATGAGGATATTTTATTTCAGAGCGTGCACTCACACACGCAAAAACAGTAAGGACTGTGCGCATTGTACATTATACAATCGTATAGAAAGCAGTAAAACGCAGTCGTGCAGCTTTAAATATACAAGACAGCATTACGCGCTCATTCTGGCACCGCATTCTGGTACCGCATTCAAGCGTCTTTACGAGGTATTGCGACTTACCGCAGAGACAGGGTCGGAATGGGCAGGCAGGGTTTTGAGGCATTTTCCTGTTCGAACATCCCAGATACGCACACTCTCGTCGAACTGAATGAACAGATTTTTTAAACAAATCCAGCGACAAGATAGATCGGCATCAATCGCAAAGTGAAGCAACGCAAACAACACACTTGCTTTACGCCAGTGCTCCCCAACCTTTTTTCAGCTTGCGACCAGCTTGTACTGACAATTTTTGTGAGGTCCACTAGAGATAGTGCAGTGAAACAGTAATGAAAACTTGAGTTGAAGACACAAAATGTTAACAACAGGTAAAATCTACTGCTTTTCGGAAACTTGAGCTGGCTTGTATGATAAGATAAAGACAAGGTTTTCTTGGAGACAGGTTTACATGCAACGCAGGAAGTGTCAGCTACTGATATTTTGTCATATTCACAATGATCAGTCACAAAATTGCAAAGACCACAATTTGTATGACCGCACCTTCATTGTCAACACGACACAACGCATAATTGCTGACGCAACAATGGATGGATTTCTGGTTCCCATTTCCCGATCCTTATCAACAGGAAATCGGCTAATTATAGTGAAACGTTTTAATGCCGGAAAATTGTAACATTTTGAAATGTTTCGCGGCCCTCCTGAAAGACCCTCGCAGTCTACTGGTTGGGAAGCTTCGCTTTACATGTTCTGTTCAGCGTATAATTTCATGTCCTTGCAGTTCTGTTAACTACAAGAACATAACTTAATTAACCACAACAACATGCTGCATTGCATTTGGGTTACAATCCTAGCTGGGCTGGGCCGTTAGCGAGTCACAACTACGAAACTGTAGATGACTCTCCACTCAATTCAGCTTGACCTACAGAGTTACCTTCTGGCCACACAGGCAAAGGTTTCACAAAAAAGGGCCTTTGTCAGCCAAGTCAGCAATACAAACAGAAGTTTTGCGATGCTTGCATCGTGGATTTTGGCAACAGAGAACACAACAAAACAGTTTGCCCAGCTGGCTTTAATATTGCGGGCATAACAAACTTGACATCACCCTCAAAATGTAGTTTGTTCCAGCTTTGGGGACGTTGCCTATGTTACCCATTGTTAAAAGTTTAAATCAACATTCATGTAGTGTTTGCATAGAAGTGGAAACCATGACAACACAACCAAGACAATGCACTGTCTTCATTGATTCAAAACATGCACTAATCGCAAAATCTTGTGACATGCTATCTTTGACAAATGGCCCTATGCAATTGACTGCTAAGATAATTCGCTAGCAAAATTTAACCACGTACTTCAAAATTACGGATTTTAAATTATAAAAGCAGGACGCACATGGGCAGCTTGTTGCAAGTGAGTTAAAAAATTTGCAAAATAATACAATACAGAATAACCGAAAAAAAACGACTTGAGCTTAAACATAGAGAAGCATAGAAACCCTTGTTTTGCCAAGGTGCAAAAAGTTTTACAGAATAGGTACAGCTGCTCACTACAGAACTTGGGATTATTTGATGACTGCAAACGTACATACCGATCCTGAAACAATCAAGTTCGATTGTGGATTGAAATTGCAGCAGAAAACATAGTTGCTGTGGCCTTTCAATGTTTTCAAGCATTTCGCTGTTGCAACATCCCAGATCTTCAACGTTTTATCATCAGACGCAGAGCAAAGCAGATGTGAATCAGATGACCATGCAACATCTGAAATACCCTGTTTTCACAACAACAATATTTTAAGAACCTTGGGAAAAAACAAATACTCGCAAAATTTGCGACAGCTGAGTGCAGGACACAAGCCTGCCAGGTAATATAAAACTGCTGCACAAACCCCAACTCGATTCAAAGTAACAAACAACATATTTCAATTATGTCAATGTTTACAACATTTTAAAAATCACCAATGAAATTATGAGAAACATGGGCTATGAATGTGCGTAAGTAACAAGAAAAGATTGTATGATTGCTATGTACAGCTGCAAAACTTTGAACTTATGAAATTTTTGACTCACAAATTGTCTCTACATTTAACTAAGACAACTGCAGCAACCCCTGTTTAAATCAATGCATCACCAAGCACTTTATAGACCTAAAATATGCGATTTTCACATACAGTTCATCAACAGCCAGTTTGTGCAAAAAAATAATTTAGATAGACCATCACACATCAATGAAATAAATGCAACTTGTTACAAGCAGAAATTGGCATTGCTCTGACTGGTTGGCTGTAGAGTAACCTGAATCCAGCTTAATTTTCACAAAAATTGATGTTTTCAGTTAACAAGTGGAAAAATTTCCTCCAAATAAAAAAAAGTTGTCAGGTAACTTCATAAGGATTCACCCAAATTGATTTGAAAAGTGCACATTGTTATTCTATGATTGCCTAAATAGTAGCTCCTTGGTGAGAAATTGTCATTTTACCTGCATTTGTTGAAACTCAACACTTTGAGAGCCAGCGTACAATATATTCATACTTCGATTTCGGCCTAAAAAACAGCAGTTTTTGGTTGCCTTACCAACGCCCTAGCTCCTCTGTCGATTGCGCTAGAGAGCTGTTCAAGGGCTCAAACGGATCGGCCAGTCTAGTAGATTGCACTCGAGAAATTATTTTTTGGTTGGGGAGTGCGGATTTTTTGTGACTGACGTCCCCATAAGTGAAGTAGTTCTGGGGTCATTTTGGGTCGTGGTGCCTGGCCTAGGGCCCAACCGCTAGGCCAAAGTGTTTTGCTGAAGTTTTCATTGGAAACTGGGCTCGAGTCCGAGTCTTTTGAGCGTTTGATCGACTTTCTAGCGTTTCTGGTTCAAAAGTTATGATCTAAAATAAACAAATTAATTAATTAGCTGATTAGTCAAATATTTTTACTAACTTATAATAACTTTTGAACCAGAAACCCTAGCAGGTTATCCAAAGTATCAAAAGACTCGGATTGTAGCCTAGTTTCCGGTAAAAACTTCAGCAAAATACTACCACCTAACAGTTGGCGCCCAGGGCCAGGCAAAGTGGGCCAAGGTGGCCTAAAAGTTCCGCACTTACGACGTCACTCACAAAAAAAACCCTCCTCCCCAGCAAAAATTTTTTTAGAGTGCAGACTAGAAGACTTGCCGCGTCTTTTGAGACTTTTACCGGGTCTGAAGAGCATAGCGGACCGGAGAAATTCCAGCACAGAGCCACGTGCGTTTAGGCATTTTTTCCCCAAAAATCCCTGAAAGCAGCCAGACGCCAAAGTGTTAAGTATAGAATAGTTTTGAATTAGTTGCATATCTTGTATTATGATAAAAGACATCAGCCATTTTCTGAAACAGGTCTTTCAATGACATTGGCAATACTCCGTGGTGAAATTTGTGTGCCTAGCTAATTCAAATTAGTATAGATTATGAAGTTTCAGAAAACTGAGAGATTCATACAGCTAGGTGCAATATGACGTCTAAAATTCTTAAATGAAATATTTCATAGTATGTCATTGAGATTCTGTTGGGATCGATGCAAAAGTGACGAATTACACAAGTTCTACACTGTACAAATGTATTACAACATATATCAACTGAAGCACAAATAAAGGTGGCTTGAACTGATACCAACAATAACTTGCAAGTTAAATTCTAATCATAATCTTATCACCTGACAAAACAATCAGTTGTGCTAATAATTTCCAACAAAATGACTGCTTTTAATTGCCAACTATGATTTCACCAACACTGGATATCCAAAATCACCACGTAATAAGGAGTGGAAAAAATTTTTGAAAACACATTAAATCACGCCAAACACTCAACAGCAAACCTTGTTAGTTTGTTGTACCTTTATCCATAAATAAAACTGTCTTGTAGTTTCCAACTGCATGGCTCAGCCATTTGCAACAGAAGACAATCACCAAACAATCAATGGCCGTATTAACTTTTTGTCATAAAAATTGTTGAAAAACCTGTTTTTCAATTGCACCAATGAAAACCTTACTATTCTAGTTTTTTCAAAAAAAATATTTAGTAGTTGGCAATTTTGTAATTTTGCAAGAAGGGAAGAGAGTGTGATGCATCAAATTTTCTTTAATTACTGATCATTTACAATTTACTAACGAAACCTGGCCAAGTAAAGTAGAAATGACATACCAATTTGTGTCCAGATATGGTCTTTTCATACTTTCCATCATAAGCACCCCAAATTTTGATCAACTTGTCAGCAGCTAAAAACAACACATATATACATAAAATGCAAAAATGTTGTGCACCATTTTCAAAAGAAAAATGCACAGAAGTAGTGAAACAAAACATAGGCGACTATGCCATTCAATGGTATTGCAGTAAAATATTGATGGTTTACATATTTGAAACCAAATCCTGTATTTAAATGAAAACTACCAAAAAATCTACGATGTGCAAGCACTGCAGGGAACACTACTACAGAGAAGCTGAAACTGCCAGTGCAGTCCAAATATACATGAAAGATTGCAATTAATTTTTGTACTCTTATACTTTCTAAATTAAAATTACATACTCACATGAGCTTGCTAGCCATTGACCATCAGGACTAAATTTAACAGATGACACAGCTTTAGTATGACCTGCCATAGTAAATTTCAAAGTGTAGTTTGGTCGTGGTTGTTGGCTTTTGTTTACTGATGATGTATTTTTGACTGGTGCCTTGGCCATGGAAATGTTGGCATTTGTCAAGCTTGATGCACTGGAAACAATGCTTTCATTTGGCTTCTTTTTCTCAGAGCTTTCCTCTTTTGCATCAACATTACCTTGTGATGGTTCAGCCATAATCTCACCTCTCAAACTCACTGTGCAACAATATGTTCTATGGAAAGCGCTGCCAACTGCAACACAAAATGTTACGTAGCATCAATTAGGATGTTTTCTGGTCATTTAAAAAACAAATAAGACAACAATTTTCACCTTCGCTGCCAAGGTACGATATGTTCGTACCTGGAAATCAGCCTAACACCAGCAAAATTTCAGTTGCTTTACCAACAGCATAGCTCCTCCGCCGATTGTGCGAAAGAGCTATTCAAACCCTTGAAAGATTCAGCAAGTCTTCTAGTCTGCCATAAAAAAATTTTTTCGTTTTTTTTGTGAGTGACATCATAAGTTAGGTGGGTTGTTGGCCATTTTGGCTCATGTTACCTGGTCTAAGGCACAACCACTAAAGTATTTCACTGAAGTTTTCATTGAAAACTAGGCTAGAATCCGAGTATTTTGAGCCTTTGATCGATTTATAGCATTTCTGGTTCAAACATTATGATATAAGATAACTAATTAATTAATTAATTACCTAATTATGGGATTAATCAATTATTTGTTTACTTTAGATCATAACTTTTGAACCTGAAACCCCAGCAGGTCATCCAAAGTATCAAAAGACTCAGATTTTAGCCTACTGTCCAATGTAAACTTCAGCGAAATACTATCATCTAGTGCAGGGGTGGGCAACCCCTGACACACATGCCAAACTTGGCACGCGAGCACTTCTACCCGGCACATGAGCTAGGCCTCGGAAACAAGATCCGCCCCTACAAATGAAAAAGTTAATAACTTACAAGTCGCAGTATTACCTGATGAAACTTGGTGTCTGTTTCTTCATTTTTGTCTGTTAACAATCCGTTATTTTATTTAACCCTTATGTGATTTTGATGCCATATGGCTACTAACAGAGCCGCACTCCATACCCCCAATTGCGGGGGAGCATGCTGCCACAGGGGCCCAAAATTCAGACCCCTCACCACAAATTTTGGTGGGCACGCGTAAGAATTTTGTCGTTGATTTGGCCGATTTCGGCACGCAAACCAAAAAAGGTTGCCCACCCCTGATCTAGTGGTTTGGGCCCAGGGCCAGGTGAAGAGGGGCAAAGTGGCCTAAAAGTACTCCAATTATGACGTCACTCACAAAAAATCTGAAACCCAAAAGAAAAAAAAGATTTTTTTAATTGCAAGCTACAAGACTTGCCGAGACTTTTGAGCATTTAAACAGCTCTCTAGTGCTTGCAGCGCCAGAGGTATGCTTGTGCAAAGCCACATGGAAAAGGGTTGTTTTATGCAAACCACTTGAATTAACCTGACACTTGCAAAGTCAAATATATACTGCTATCTAGTGTCATTTGAATAAGAGCTGATGATGCCTACTTTGTAGGTGAAATATATACTCTGTAAGATCTTAGTGTCTGATTCTGTGCTGAGAAAGGATTTCTTTCAATAGACAGTGTCCTGACACTGAAGATGTTAATCACCCATAACGAAGGACTATTTAGTGTGTTGCCAACACATTAGTAAAGTTCATACATATCTTCTTGCCACATGGCAATTTGTATCCATAAATTGACTAAGTCCAATATATACTGCTATCTAGATTAGCTTTTCTTCAGAAATGACTAGATGAAATCCACAATCATTCCAGATGAGTATGTCTCCTGCTGTATGCTGACTACTTGCAGCAATAAGCCATACAAAATTTTCACATTAACATTTATGTATTCATCTCAATTGGCAAAACTCAACGTTTGTTTCAAAATAAATTTGTGGTTTCATTTCTCCCAAAGGGAACCAACCCTGAATTACTGCAAGAGCACTTAAAATATGTCACGCAAAGCTTTATAATTTGAAGGTTCTTACTTTTTCATCATGAATCAGCCATGGTTTTGCTGCTCGCTATTTTTGGATAATCAGTAACGTTCCCTGTGTCTGCATAAATACCATTGATATCAATTTCACAGTGAATACCATTGACATCAATTTGACAGTAGTTTCTGGTTAAGCTTTAAAAATCAACAATCTTAGTTAAATTTTAGTACATAAAGAGATGTCCGTTCAAAAGCAGCAACTTGACTGCAAAAATTTCACATCTCTAAAATGCAAATTTATTGAAGTAAAATTAAATTTATTATCTTGTTGACCTCAAAAGCTTATGATCCTATCTGTCTGATGTTGATTCACAAGACATAACTTGATATATAGCAAAATCACAAATGCTAATCTGCAGCAGCCTTGTAGATACAACTTGAAAATGGGTGCAACTGATAAATATGGATTACATTTTAGCAACAGGATGCATTGCTTATTGATGTTTTTATTTAGTACTTAAGCAAACAATATGGAACTGAGTTTTTCTGTACAATAGTCAGCATCCATCAATTTTGCAAAGCATTAATGAACTACACACATTCAACCTCACAAATTTTTTTTTGCTTGATTTAAATCAATCAACCCTGGTTGTTTGCGCATGGTAGCAAGTCCAGCAACATGTTTTTTCCCACATTTTCAAATTGGTGCTGTTCTAGAATTTGAGCATTTTTAAAATAGAAAATCAATTTCACATAACACTATGCATCTTCACTCTTCAGTCCTACAATATTATTAAAGTGAAATCTATTAATCTCAGGATAATGTAAGATGTTTTCCACTTTACTAGCTACCACTGGATTACACAAAGGTACACTATAACACTTTCTTCTTCCATATATACAGACTTACAGAATGCAGTGAATAAAGAAACATCAAAACAACAAGGATGGTCAGTGAATGAAGCAAGCAACATATGAAGAACTCATAAACATGCAGTAGGACAAACACACGTGAGATGAGTGGGAATGTGGGTTAGCAATCAGAAAGCAATGAGAACGTAGGCAGTGCAGCGAAAGTTATAGTGAACAGTACAGCACATGGTGAAGTGCCATACTTTGCCCATAAAACCCACAGCAAACATAGTAAGATGAAGTTGGAATGACATGGGTGCAAATAATCATTTCAAGTCATCCAAAGCATCAGGATCAAAGTAAACAACAGTTAAAATATCGCATGCAGGAAAATCCATGATAAACAAATACTGGAACTTCAATAAGCCAGGTCACGTAATCACTGATCCATATATAAAATCACCACAAACGGTAGGCCTTACGGAAGGATAAGGTGAAGAAGTCATAATTGAGTGATCTTGGTGGGTGATCTCTACTGCTTCTTGGAACCTTGGGTCACTGAAGATGTCTGTTTAGTTGAAATTTATTGGTGACATAGTCTGACCACAACATTATGAAGTGGACATTATCAGGAGCTATCATGAGCATCTGCCTACCGATTTCAGGTTAAGTACATACAGTAAACTTCGGTTTATCTAGATTTGGTTAACCAGATCTTCGCCAAAACCAGATGAAACTGATGATTTCAAACGTTTTTCTTTATAAAAATCTTTCGGTTTATCTGGATTTTTTAATCTGGATCTTCAGCAATACTAGATAAAATCTGCTTGTTTCATACCTAGTAATCTAGAATTGCGGCACTTCCATGCTGTTGTGTTCGTAACACTTAGAGAGCCAGGGTACAATATATTCGTACTTTGAAATCGGTCTAAAGCCAGCAGTTGTCGGTTGCCTTACCAACGCCCTAGCACCTCTGCCGATTGTGCTAGAGAGATGTTCATGGGCTCAAACGAATCGGCCAGTCTTCTAGTCTGTACTCAAACAAAAATTTTTTGGTTGGGGGTTGCAGATTTTTTGGGAGTGACATCATAAGTGAAGTAGTTTTAGGGTCATTTTGGCTCATGTCGCCTGGTCTAAGGCCCAACCGCTAGGCCAAAGTATTTTGCTGAAGTTTTCATTGGAAACTAGGCTCGAGTCTGAGTCTTTTATTGACTTTCTAGCATTTTTGGATCAAAAGTTATGACCTTAAATTAACAAATTAATTAATTATCTAATTAACTAATTAGTCAAAAATTTTTACTAACTTAGATCACAACTTTTGAACCTGAAACCCCAGCAGGTCATCCAAAGTATCAAAAGACTTGGATTGTAGCCTAGTTTCCAATAAAAACTTCAGAAAAATACTACCATCTAACTGTTGGCGCCCAGGGCCAGGTGAATTTGGCCAAAAAGTGCTCCACTTATGACATCACTGACAAAAATCCTGCACCCCCAACCAAAAAAATTTTTCGAGTGCAAACTACAAGACTTGCTACGTCTTTTGACACTTTGACCAGGTCCGTAACCTGAATAGAAGCGGAGATATTCCTGCACAAAGCCACATGCGATCCAGCTGTTTGTTTGCGAACCACTTGAATTAACCAGGACGTCGAAGTGTTAAGTGCACTGGTCTCTAGGAAAGATTTGGCAACTTTCAGGCACAACACAAGTGTGCTCATGATCAGCAATGAGTGTATACAATTACGATAACAATGACTTTAACTGCATGCAACATTTGAGTAATTGTAGGGAGAATTATTACGTCACACACAGGCATGACACATCACGTTGAACATAACACTCAAGGCACGCTGCTATACCACGGTTTCAGTCTACTGATTAGTGTTGAATGTGCATGTGTAGAGCATTACCCCTGAGTGTATTCTTGTACTCAGTGAGATGTCTGGAAGGCATTACCTCCCAAATGAAGTGACTGGTTATGGACCAGTTGCAGAAATCTTTGCGTCAGTCCAAAATCCCATTCGCAACCACGTAATCTAAAATTATGAACTTAAGATTGTTCATAACTAACTGGATATGGTGGTTACTAATCTGATCCACCATTGTAAACACATCAAAAATTTGTTTTGCTTAGCTGTGAAAGTCTGCTCTTGGGATGTATGTGTTCAATTTAAATACTTTTAACTGATATCTCACTACTTAGATGACATCAGGCTAGAAACAACCATCTTCAGTTGATCTGGATCTTTGCCTAAACCTGATAAAATCGTCAGTCAAATCAAATCCGGATGAACTGAGTTTTACAGTATATATGTCCAAATTTGAAACATACCACTCACAATGCCATTGTCTGTGGGTCATCACTATCATATATCATCATATATTATATCAGTATAATATATAATAAATCATCATATATTATACTGATGACAGGGTTCATAAAAAGCATGATATTATAAATCAGATTTTTTTGATTTTTACGTTTTTTTTTTTTATTCAATGTGTACACTTAAAATGTAATTTTTAATTTTAAAGAGTTGCTTCAATATGCATTTTTTGTGCTTTGTTACTTCTTGTACAGCAACTAGAATTCAGTTGAAGCTTTATTCAAACTAACTTTGAACTTATGCATCAAGCTTAAAAGAAATCAGTTCATGACACCAGGAATTTTGATGTAGCTTTTACTTTATGCCAGCCCCATAGCCATGAGTGCATTCAAGAGCAGTGTCTCTAAAATTGTTTGTGCCTCCAAATTTTAATTTGTCCAGAAAAGTTTGTTTTAAACATATAATCATGCCCCCCTAACAGTTTTATCACTTATTTAAATCAAATTATTCAAATCAATCAACCCTGACAAGAAATAGTTGAACTTTCATTCAACCTTTTTTTGCGCTAATGCAAAATCTTTTAATGCAAATAAGTTTGTAACACCAATACCAGTGTGCAAAATGAATTATTTATTGAAATGCTAATACTGAAAGTGCCAGTTTAGTAATTTCATTGACGCTCATGGCATACAGGCACAAAATGTCAAAAACCTAAAATAATAATATGTTCTAGAAATGTTTACAGTCAACAGCTTTCATATTTGATGAAATTTGAATGCAACTTTCACTTTATGCCAGTCTACACTTTTAAACTTATGGCATTCTAACACTTATGACTTCCGAATCTGCAAGGATCAGTCCACATGTCATTTTTGCAGTTAAATGACATAGAATCTGTGACCTCACAATTGCTATGATTGATAAAACTTCAGGTGGTTTTAACTTGTGTTGTCATAAGAACTCTTTGCCTTCTACACTAATACTGTATAGGCTGTGTGAAAACCTATTTGAATGCTAATTGTGTCACAGACATTGCACAAAGCTCTAAAATGACATGAATTTTTGTTGATTGATTTAAATTACTGATTTAAATCAATCAACCCTGACTGATGAGAAACCCAACATTGGGCCACTGCTTAATTTTCTTGAAACAAAGGCCCTGGAATTAGGTTGAAGTCAATTTCTATGAGATCATAGAGGTTTGTATCACACCCTTTACATTGAAAGCCTGAGATTGCTATAAGGGTGCACTTTGGCAATGCAGGTCTAAGCTTGGTTGTAAGTAATTAATCACCAAGGTACACGGCTCCTTGCCTTTTTCACTATTTTTCTTCCCAGTTTTTTGTTAACCATTGGCTGATACTGGTGCTATGCAACTACTCGTGTGAACTTAGAACAAGATTGCACTTGAGACTTTTTTTGCATATTTGTCTTCTGTAATCCATAGTATTTTCTAATGCTGTCATTTTCTTTCACTTCATTCCAATCAGAAGTGCACAAATATGTGAAGGTAGTATGTATTACTGTAGGAGTACAAAAATGTGCACTCGCGCCATGTAACCAAAAACTTGGCAAGTGTGCAGTGGTGGACTTAGGATTGGGGTGGCACCAGGCAAGGTTGAAAAAGGAGCCCTCTGATGATGTCATCATACTCAAGCAACCATGATAAGACCTCTGATCAAGCCTAGGAAGTGGATATCAGGCCACCCAACGATACGTTCCTGAGACTACGGCATGACTGACATAACAGAAAACGCAAAAGGGTATTCATCACACACAACTTTTAAAACACCGAAAGTTGGAAAGACAAAAATAACAACACATAAAAGTTATAGCAAGTTGGCATCGTCTCCCACTTCTTTAGTTTTGCGTCCCATTTCTCTGCATTCACCATCAATGAACAAGAAAGTTCATAACACACTTTCCCCCTAAAAATGCTTGGCCTCCTTAATTTGTTCACAGCCATTTCTTTAACACGTTGACTGCAAGTTAGGGTGGTCATTATTTGGAAAACTATACAGGAACCGGGTTAAATTTGTTCGTTTTCAGTGAAAAACTATCTATGCAAAATATCTCAGAGAAAAATCGATGTTTACAGGTTGCACATCAGCAGTGAAATTTATGGGTCATTCCATCCCAACTCAACCAGTGCTTCCATGGGCAACACCTCAGATTTTGCTCAAAATTGCACCAAATGTGCCCCTGTGGGAGCAATAAAAAATCCCCAGGCTTCAGATGAAAATTCCAAACGGTTTAGATTTTATGGCCTTTTAAACTGTAAGGGTCACAACCCATTTTTGCCCTCGTGGATCACAGTGTTCATTTTGAAAGGTTTTTGGAAGCCCATAACTTCATTTCTGTGCAAGACATAGGCTGCAAATTGGTACTCTAGATATTTCTGACTCGCTCGTTCTGAATCTGCTGTCAGAATTGAGCTGGGAGGTGTGGATCAAAAGTTATAGGCATCTCAAAACTGAATTTTTGGCAGGCAGAGTATATCTTTGTCACATTTTGACCACCCGCTGTGAAGCTCCCTCTTGGTCAAGATCTAAAAATTCACCTGATTTATGACATTTAAGAAATGTTCATTGAGTACAAGGAAAAGATCTTGATACAAATAATGGTTTTAGAAGGTACTAAAGATGGTAACAGCTCAAAAAATAAACCTTAGATCCCTTGTGCAAGGGGTAAGTAACTGCGTAGATGAGACAATCGCACTGAACAAATTCTCTGGTCAGCTCTGGTACCTCTGAGGGATTAGTGGCTTTGGCTTTTTTTGACCAAGAGGTGCAGGTGACATGAAGCGACAAATGGTTACAGCACTTGACAAAGATCCGGATGAGGATCCCCCCAAATGTGCCCCAAGGAAAGACTTTTCGAACAACTGCTTGGCTGATCTTATAACAAAAAACAGCCGCCACTTCTTCCTAAAAATGAAAATGGATCAAACGTTTCTACCAGAGGACCCTGGCTCATGGAATGATCAACCAGGCTATCTGATGGCCGAAACTTGGTACAAGGAATCCACGTCGTAAATGACACTGCAGAGCGTGGGGTAGGACTTATACACGAATACAACCGGCTTGTAACGGATGATGAAGATCAGCTGCAGTTCCTCATGTAGATGGTTACAGAGCATAGGCATGCCTTTCCTGACAGTAAAAAGAGTACACTACTCACCAGGCAACAATGAGCGGGGTGACATCCATGATACCCCTGCCTTTGAGCAGCTAATACTCTGTAAAGAGCGGGACCCAGATTTACAAAGTGCCTATTTATAAGAATCTTCATTGCTCATGTGCAACCTCTAAATGTTCTTCTACTTGCGCTTTTTTTTACACAAGATAGTTTTAGCCTAAAAGGAACACAACCACCTCGGTTCCAATGGTATTTTTTACTGTTTAATTTTTGCTATGCATACAAGGACTACCCTACTGCAAGTGTGCGATATATTCAGACTGTGACATTCCACATGAGCCACTTCTCTTGCGTCATTTTGTGCCACCATAACTTGCCAGCAGATCAAGCTAGAGTTTTTTGTGCGTGACATCCTACTGTAGGTAGGTTTAAGTCTTTTTGGCCAAGGTCACCGGGCCCTGGGACCCAACCACAAGAGCCAATTTTTGACTTAAGTTTCTGGTGGAAAGTAGGCTATAACCTGAGTTTTTAAAGCTTTGATTGGCCTTCTAGCATATTTGGTTAAAAGTTATGGTCAAAAAGTATTGATTTTGACAAAAACCAATCTCTCTTTTTCCCTTATATTTTAAACCTCTGCAGTTGCTCACTCTATTCCCCTGTACACAAGCATGCTTTTTCCTTCTGCTTTTGTTTGTTGTTTTGTTCACTAATTTTATTTGATGTTCATTTGACGCATTTTCTCATTTTTGTTTAGTACATGCAAAATGTCTCCAATCAAAAATTAATTTAATGTGCTAGCAACAAGGCTGGCTGAGCAGTTGACCCACATTTTTTTGCCAACTCCTTGTGATTTAAATAGGTTAGAACACCACTTGCTAATCCAGAGGTTTTTGATGTTTTAATATTCTCATCAGCATGCAATTAATCAATTTCTGCACTTTGATGTTGTTCTTTGTCCTCTTGTTGCATTTTTGTTATTTCATGAATTTGAGTCACAAAAGTGAATGAAGAAACCACTACCATTATTTTTTTTTCTAGTCTTATTCTACCACATAGTATTACACAGAATAACTGTAGATTGAATATTCATCAAATATACAATGTAGTATAAAAACAAGGGTTTGTACCATGCACATACATGCACCAGACAAAAACAACAAATGAATTTGTGATTAAGCAAAGAGAAAAACACAAAAGCAGTTGCAGGCAAGGGTACACAAACATTAAATCATAGACACAGCAATCATTTACATAACACAGATAATGATGGCTTGGGCAAGTAATGGGTGAAAAGTTGAGGGATACATGGATGAACAAGTGAGGCATGCACATAGACGAGACAAGTGAGTAACAGCGGAGGTTTGGTTAATGACTTGAGGCAGAAAACAAGAACAGCAACCATGAAATTACAGAGCAAAGGCATGTACCAGAGCAAAGGAAAATGTATCAACACAAACCATGAAGAGGCGATACAATTATATGCTTTGTTCCATGGGGTACCACTGTTGCATGTCCCACAGGCACATAGCAAACAGATAACCAAAAATTTAACAATGTAAAGTAATACAATAAGCTTTTGGTAGATGAAAACAAAACATGGTTGGGTTAGTGGGTGAGACACACAATAACTAATTCTTGATTTTCATGTACTTTTCACATGACTGGATGGATTACCTTCTCTTTAAACCATGTATTGCACCGCAGTTCGTACTACTGCATTTGTCATATGTATTAACAGTTATTTGCTTCTGTCACCCACAATCATGTTGTATTACAATGGGCATGGCTGAGCACCACATGCATGGTGGTTTTCTGAACTTTAACCAAGCTGCATTGCCAGCACACTTCTCATAGACTCATGCCCTTTCCACTTCCTCTGTAGGCTATATTCTGAACTCTTCACATATTGCTTCCATTACTATTGCTTTTGCTTGTTGATTTTGTTACTATTGCTTTTGCTTGTTGATCAGCGTTTCAGCCAGTTGTTACCAAACTAATTATCCACTGCTTGCTTGCGCTAGATCTCAGCACAGGTGTTGAGCAGTCACTCAATTGTTTCATCACACATAATTTTGCAACCACACTGATCAATTCTTTTGCTTTTTAATCATACTCTGTGTCGTTGGATGATCCGTGTAGGCCAGCTGCCAGTAAAACAATTAATCTATTTGTAAATCTTAGTATGACAGCTGATTCTGATTACTATACCAACAAACTATAGAAGTTAAAGGGACCCGATGTCGGTCTTTGCACCCGTGGTATTGGTAAAATTTCTCTCGGAGGCCCTGCCCACAACCGATGGCGACTGGTATAGAAATTAATAGCACAGGGGATAAGCATACGCTGCAGTGCTGTAAGCTACTATACAGAAGTAGTACTAGCAGTGTTGCCACTCTTTTGTGATGGAAAAATACTGGATTCATGATAAAAAAAACACTAGATTCACATAAAAAAACACTAGATTACAAAAGCAAACTAACTCACAGTGAAAATGCCCAGAAAATGGGTTCCAATGACAACCATAGACATTACGCACGCAAACTCATTGGAAACCAGAGACAAAAAAAACGGGAGATAGCAGTAACAGTTATAGTAATGTTGGTGTTTGTTTGTACAAGTCACTAAAACTTTCAACAGATGACCAAGTGACTTTGCAGCTGTTTAACTCAAAACATATTATATTGTCTAGTGTAATTTAAGATTTAATAGGGAAGAATTTTTAGCAAATTACAATTGCTCTAAATCAAAAGGTCTCTATTATTACAGTTGCAATTACATACTTGACACTGTGCAATTAATTATAATTTACATTCAGCTCACTAATAAAAAAACACTAGATAGCCATAAAAAAAAAACACTAGAACACTACATGAAATGAAAAATCACTAGATCTAGTGGAAAAACACTAGGAGTGACACCCTTGAGTACTACTACTAATAGGCCTGTACTACAGCAGTTTTCTTTATCAGTCAAAAGTCACGTGCAGGTCAGTACTCACACTGCAGGTAGCCTGGTGGCTGAAACTAAGATTGCACCTAACTTAACTGATTGAGACTAGCGTTTCGACAGTCACAACTGTCTGAAAGCGCGTTTGAGCCAATTATGCACACGCACACAGTATATTGGTAACTCATTCAAATTTGGCGTCTGGAAAGGTTTGCAAGGAAACGTCAAGAGAAGAGGCGCTACCAGGTGAAGATATTATTCACAGCGCATTCCTTCCCGCGACACGCGATGATGCGTGAATGCAACGTCATAACCCACAGTTCAATTCGGCGTAGCGCGTAACGCCAGATTGAAGAAAGAGCACCATACGCTCTAGCAGCTCAGCGCGTTGGTTGTGGTTCGATCGAAGAAAGTATTTTGGATGAAATTCGGTGATATTGCAATTTAGTTGTTTCTAGTGCTGATTGCGAAATGTTTGTGAAGTTACTAACCTTCTGCTTATGTGAATAATGTGTTTTGTTCGTGTTTTAAATAAGCAGCTACTTCAGCACTGACGGCGTTGTGGAACACTGCTAGCACTGCACTTGTGCAAGACGCCATGTGTAATGGCGGCAACCCCCTGCTTTTATTTGAAATTTCATATGCGCTTCTTTAATTTTCAGGTGCTGTCCACTACTGCAAGTAACGAATATCCATTTCGAAGAACCTGTTCTTGCAATATCGAGTTTTTTCGCTATGAAGAAAAATACTTGATTGTGGCTTCCTTTCTCGTAAAAATGACGTCATAATGGTGTTTTGCTCACGTGATTTATTTGGACCAATGGGCTTTTCATAAATTTGAAGCGACTATAAATTGGGGCTGAAGAGCGGTCCATTCGTATTGCAAGGCTTTACTGAGAAAGGGTAGAATTAATCGAGGTTGATCGCATTTCTCTCCCTCTGTGCATGCTGCTTTCATGCCAGTTGTTACGTTTCAAGAGTAAATCCTTTTGAAAATTGCAATTGTAGTATCGATTGCGAGGAGATACATTGGATTATTCGTTGCATAAGAGCATGTAAAAAGTTGAACTGCTGAAATTAATGCATTTCAATAGTTTCAACTCAAGAGCTCCTAAAAAATTCAATAATTAATCATATTTGAAGGTAGCAGCAACTTACCTCGTTTTTTACAAAATCTGGTTTAATATGAAACTATAGGGCAGTCGACAGGTAAGGCATTACATTTACAGGTTACTTGTTAAGTTGTTTCAGTAGGGGTAGCATTAGCAACTAGCAAGCCTAAAAAGTAGTACGACAGCAATTGCATTGGTCTTTTATGAAAATAACTTGCGTTATGAGAGGTAACGATCGTCATCGCTTATGCTTGTGCCTTCAACTAGAGGTAAAAATCACTGACAGAAAATGTGTAACTGTGCAGTTAAAGATGTTGCCAACCCTTTAGGCTTTACTGAATTTGAAGGCTTATTTTAAGTACTTTGAGTTTGACATGAACTAGGGTTGGACCACTAGTATATGGAAATTCCGTAACAAACATGTTTTTCAATAATTTATCTGAAAACAATTTTTAAAAGTTGTGGTGTTGAAATAACTAATCACAATAACTAACTACAACATGATGATTTTCCTGTACCAGACTGATAGCATTCACAACATGTCGTTTGGCTTTACATAAATTCATTCTCCTATGTTCATTTTGTGCTCTAATGGCAAGAAAAAATCCTTGTGCATGTTTAGCATTAGATTTGGTAAGGAGATAAAATTTTTGCGCTCATTTCTTTGGCATTTCATTTAATGGTGGCTGGTGTTAATGCCATTACCACGGGACGGTTTCTTTCATAATCCTTGAGAAAAAGTCATGGTGTCAGTAAAAGCATTAAATTTTTGTGCAAGCTTTGATGCACTTTTTATCCACTTCATATGTGAAAAAGTTACAAATGGCAGTTTTCAAGCGAAGTGGAACTTATTGCAACATTGTAGCTTTGTCATAGGCTGGAATGTGGTGGTCAATATAGTTGATATTTGAGCAAAATAACACTTTACACTGCACAAGGGAGCAACAAAACTTACAGAAAGCATGAACATTTGATAAGCAATAACTACACAACAGTCACTGAGTCAGTAGCATTGGCTAGTACACTGAGAATAGCTTTTCAGGGTCTCATCTAGTGTAAGTCCAACCATTTCCCACTATTCAGTGAGTGGCGCGTGGTGAGAATAGTGGGAATGGTTGGACTTACCCTAGACAACACCCACTTTTTCATTACTGAAAACATGTGCTTACTAGAGCGTTGTCATCTGCAAATTGAACCAAAACAAGATGAAGGTGTTGGTCTCAAATGAAATCAGATAATGAATGATGCAAAAAACAGAAAATGACTTGTGCAAAGTAGTGTCAGGATTGGAAAATACAATTTTAAAAAAATAATCATTTAATTAATGTTACTGGATTCAGCTATTGGCATTCGCGTTTTTAGTCAAATTGATGTTTTCAACTGTATGCTAGTGGCCTGGCTAAGGTGTGTTACATAATAATTTGTCTGTCAACATCAAACTATTGTAAAGAATCCTTTCATCTCATACCTTAGAATCAGATACTAAGATTGTTAAAGCATTACATGAAATACATATACTGTAGTACAAAAGTAACAAAAAAGAAGCAAGGGTACACAAACTTTAAAGCATATACACAGCATTCAGTTACAATACACCACCAAACAGATGATAGTGGCCAAGCAATGCATGAAGGGTTGATGGATATACACATGAACAAGTGCACATGTGTGAATAGCCACCTTAGCCCTGGTCCACTCAACTGCGGAGTACTGTGCACCTGTCTGATGCCACAGTGCTCATACCTGCCTACTTGACCCTGCCATCAATGACACCTTACAAAATGTGACTGGATGTCTGTGTCTTACCCAACTTTCTTATTCTCACAGGCATCCAACCTGCTAAGCTTTGTCACAAAGGAGCGACATTTTCTTTAAAACGCCATGCCATGCACGGCACCTCAAATCAAGCCACCCATTTGTACCTAAAGCACAACAAATCATAAGTTCATCTGACAACATATGTGGTACACTGGCCAGATCACCGATGAAAGGCAGAATGGTTGGATAACACTATGAGACTGGTACTTTCATCACACACACAGCACCCACTCTTCTAAAGTGACCCTTCTGAGAACAGCATGGGTTCAGCTTAGCCGCCTCTGCACCGATGTCAGACGTTTCCGCTGCTGCTTGCACAAATGGGGTATGGCCTCCTCTGCAGCCTGTGAGTGGTGCAGAAGAACAAACTGTCAACCCTGTTGTCCTCCAATGTCCAATCCATTGACCTTGCCTTGAACTGCATGGCCTGACAGTTCTGGACAATCAAATGGCTCTTCAACACCTGTCGTAAGATCTAGTGCATCCTGGCAGTGGACAGTGACAACTCACTCAAACAAGGAAGATGCACATATGTGAAGGAAGTGACAGTGGAGGTTAAGACATTATAGAACGGGGATGCATATAGCATGGCAATAAACAGTTTTTTTCAACAGGTCATGAAGGAGTTGCATGTGGCATATCTCTTGCAGGGTACACTGCATACCTGAACAAGAATGAAGAGACAAGAGTGGAAGTAGCAGTAGTAGTAGTCCATATTTTAAATCTGGTGTTGTCGCTGATATGGAGGTGGCCAGATTTTCCAATTAATTCCTTTCCTTGTTTCCAGCTTGTCCAATTCAAAGCATCTTTTTGATACAGACCAATATAATATATTATTCATGATTTACTTTTTGACCTGTCATGTTTTTCTTGGTTGTCCTTTTCCTTGTCATCCATTTCCTTTGAAATGCAACACTCTCTTCAGCACATAATTGTTTCCTTTGTATGCCCAGGGCCATATCAACCAACTACCCTATTTGCTCTTTCCAAACTATCCACTGAATTCTGCAAATCCAATCAGTTCCTTTGTATTCTTCCTGTCCATCAATTTGACTCCACACGTACTATCACCAACTTTTTTTGGGTCTTGTCAAAATTGCCATTTCATTTTCTCTCAAAAACCATGTTTTGCTTCCATACAATCTTGCTGGTTTCACACAACTTCGAAGGTTTTTACCTTTAGTGGAAACCTCCCTTTACTGCATTCTCTGAATTTCATCCATCCAACTCACACACTTGCTGTTACAGCTGCCTCACCCCTTAAGTTACTGGCATTCATGTTGTCCCCCAAACAGCAGAATCCATTCACAGTTTCAACTCCGTAACTAACCTCATTGACACCTTCAAGGTTGGTATGATTTCAGCCTAAACCAGCTGTTTGCACAGGTATAACTCTGCTGCCGATTGCACTAGAGAGCTGTTCAAACACTCAAAAGACTTTCCTAGTCTTCCAGTCTGCAATGCAAAAGTTTTTGGGGGTTTTGGATTTTTTGTGAGTGACATCATAAGTGGAGTAGTTTTAGGCCTTCATGACCAACTTCATCTGGCCATAGACCCAAACTACTAGATGGTAGTATTTCGCCAAGTGTTTTTAAGGTGTTATAGGGACCTAATTCAGGTCCCTAGAATCAGAGAAAATTATCAAGGGAAATGGATACTACAATCAATATTATGAAATGGAAATTATGGATGCTTTATTACGCATAATACAAAGACACATTTTGTATGTGTAAATTCATCTTTGGGGTCAATGATATGCGATTTCTTTATAGTCACAACTTAAACAGACTGGTCAATTCTTTTTTGTAAACCTTTTGTAGTATACTTCTGCATAATGTCCTTGGTAAACAACTTTGGTATGACTACACTTTCGTTTTCAGTAAGCTAGTATGTGCAGTTTACTTCAATTGATAAGTCTTTCTACATTGATTTATTTGTGAATGATATATTTTGATGATTAATGAATGGATCTTGATTTCTTCTGTAATTCATCGAAAAATGAAACTGATCAAGCTGATTTCAGGAATTATCGCTCACATTTTTTACACTTTTGTATAAATCTATACATATGAATATTTGAATTTTTTAAATCTCAATATTAACTTTGAACAATACTTTGCACATAGTATAAAATGAAACAGATTGAAACTTTTATGTACCCTGTAACAACTGATGCGACTGGGCTGTGAAATACTGATCTGGAATATCATACAAACATGTGTTTGATTTCAGGGATTATCTTATCTGTGTAGAATACATATCTAAGATCAGATTAACCTATAAAATGAAAAAGTGATCAGATCATCATCATCGTGGCATAATGATGGCGCTCAAAACACCTTTTATTGTATGAAATTTAGTTGGAAATTGTTTGTTTGGGTCCATACCAGGTACCTAACATTTTCCATAGGTTTTTATTAAAAACTAGGCTAAGATCCAAGTCTTTTGATACTTTGGAATCACTTGCTACAGTTTTGGATTCAAAAGTTATGACTTTCTAATCCATTAAGTAGGCAATGAATCAATTTGTTGTTTTTAGGCCATAAGCCTTGCACCAGAAATGCTATGAAGTCGATCGAAAGTTCAAAAGACTTGGGTTCTAGCGTAGTTTCCAATAAAAGCTTGAGTTAGCGGTTGGGCCCTATGCCAGGTAACATGTGCCAAAATGGCCAAAAACTTACCTCACTTATGATGCCACTCACAGAAAACAAACAATTTTTTTTTCATTGCATACTCAAAGACTTGCCGAATTTTTGAAGGCATGAACAGCTCCTTAGTGCAACTGGTTGAGTTAGAGAGCTGTTGAAACCCTTAAAAGATTCGGCAAGTCTTCTAGCCCGCAATGATAAAAAATTGTTTCGTTGAGGGTTGTGGATTTTTTGCGAGTGACATCATAAGCGAAGTAGTTTTTTGGCCATTTTGGCTCATGTTACCTGGCCTAGGGCCCAACCGTTAGACAAGAATTCTGCTGAAGTTTTCATAGGAAATTAGGTTGACTCTTTTAAGCCTTTGATCAACTTTCTAGTTTCTGTTTCAAAAGTTGTGCTCTAAAATATACAAATTAATTAATTATCTAATAAACTAATTAATCAAACATTTTGTTTACTTTAGATCATAATTTTCAATCTGAAACCCAAGCAGGTCATCCCATGTATCAGAAGATTTGGATTGTAGCCTAGTTTCGAGTAAAACTTCAGCGAAATACTACCATCTAATGGTTTGAGCCCAGGGCCAAATGAAGTGGGTCAAGGTGGCCTAAAGTTCTCCACTTATGATGTCACTCATAAGAAATCCGCAACCCCCAACCAAAATTTCTTTTTCATTGCAAACTACAAGACTTGCCAAGTCTTTTGAGCGTTTAAACAGCTCTCTAGCGATTTCGGCACTGGAATTTCGCTTCCGCAAACCCTTGTGCGATCCAGCTGTTTTGGCGCAAAAATCTTGAAACATGCCAGACGCGAAAGTGTTAAGACCCACGTGAGCCACTTGAAAGGCTTATCACTTTGCAACTCCATAACTCTTCCGCCGATTAGGCTAGAGAGCTGTTCAAACCCCCAAAAGATGCAGCACGTCTTCAGGTCTACAATGAAACAAATTTAATGGTTTTCTTTTTTTGTAAGTGATGTCATACGTGGGGTAAGTTTTAAGCCATTCTGGCTAAGTTACCTGGCCCTGGGCACAGCCACTAGATGGATTCATTTCGCTGAAGTTTTTGTTAGAAACTCGGCTAGGATCTGAGTCTTAGCCTTTCATTAGCTTTGTAAGGTTTCTGGTTCAAAAGTGTAATGGCCACAAAAACATCAAACTGGTAATTTCAAACCAGAGAAACGCTAAAAACATACCCATAGAGTTACCATTTGAAACTTACACGTGTATACTACCAGAATTTTAAAGAAAACATGACAAAAATGAAGACATGTAACTGACTTATATACAAGTTTGGCAAGGCTGTACAATGCTGCTGAAGAGTTTCAAACCAAATATTTGTGATGGACAACAAATCCTAGTCACTTCGTGTGTTTGATTACATATAAGTCAGAAGTCCTCAGTGAGGACTAAGGATTCCTCATTTTTGTCATGAGATTTTCTTTAAAATTCTGGGTGCATGCAGGTAAAAGTTTCAAATGGTAACTCTACAGGAATGTTTTTACTGATAAAGCAAGGAGATACTGGTTCAGCTGTTGAATCATGGAACTTGTGGTTTTTAGGTCATTGGATGCCTTTCTTGTTGTTATGAGTCATTGGCTGTAGTGAGTCATTCTTTATAGTCAATAGAAAGGTATCCTTATAACTAAATGTTTTCCCACTCAAATCTATAGTGTGATGGAAAGCAGTATATTACAAAGGCAGTTTTGCGAGTACCTGGTTACTTGTCAGACAACAGTTTTGAAGTGGTCCAAATACGCTGAAAAATTAGAGCATTTTCTTGTTTTGATTTTCGATCACTATAATGTGGCCCTACTGTATGACTGAGTTGGTTAGCAGCAGCCTAGTAAAGCAGAAAGTACTGTGCATAATATGCACCAAATATTGCTTTTTTAAAGTTTGACTATATCTCACTGCTCAGTTGAAATGGCAGGTGGTGAACACCAGCTCTCAACCAAGAGGCTACAAAAGCCTACAAATTTGAAGTTGAGCTTTGCATCATTGTACCATAGCAAGCGTCCTGACCATTAACCCTTCACTGGCCGAGATTATATTCGTCACCTGGTTTTTATTTCACCGAAACATTTTGTTAATTCTTAACTGAGACATTTGTCATTGAAACATTTCAGTCATTTGTCTCACAGTTGTATTTGAACTTGCCATAAAAGTGTTGTTTAGCCAATGTTTTCAAACATTCTGACCGAAATGACTTGAAACGTTTCTGTCTATGAACAAAAAATAAGAGGACTGACACAATAGTTCGATGGGAACAGAGGCAACCTAACAAGTACTATTGTTTCATCATAACTTGATAAGGTAGTCATTATAGTTACATTTCCAAATTGTTCATCTAACATGGCACACAGATGGGCAAAGCCACATTTTTTTATTCCAACTCGCTTAATATAAACATCCTATGAAAAACTTGTTAGCATCGACTCGGCACCTGTTTCCCACTTTGAAATAGGCCAAATAACTATCTTTATGTTCCATACATTATACAAAAAAGAAACAATTTTATGCAATATACTTTTGTTGTCCACTCGTTCCTTTCTGTTTTTTTTGGTGACTGACCAATTTTTTTTAAATGATCAAAAATAAGTCAGTTCAGTAATATTGCCTTCTTCGTTCATTAAAAAATGTCCTAAAATGAAAAAATGACAGGTTTATCTACTTTGGGCAGATGACTGCAATGACTTGCTAATAAAACACATTAACACTTTCAGAGCCGGCATAAAATAATTTCATGCTTCGATTTCGGGCTAAAAAACAGCAGTTTTTGGTTGCCTTACCAACGCCCTAGCTTCGCCGATGATTGCGCTAGAGAGCTGTTCAAAGGCTCAAAATGGATTGGCCAGTCATCTAGATTGCACTCGGGGTGTGGATTGTTTGTGACTGACATCATAAGTGAAGTAGTTTTGGGGTCATTTTGGCTCGTGGTGCCTGGCCTAGGGCCCAATCGCTAGGCCAAAGTGTTTCGCTGAAGTTTACATTGGAAACTAGGCTCGAGTCTGAGTCTTTTGAGCCTTTGATCGACTTTCTAGCATTTCTCTTTCTAAAGTTATGATCTAAAATAAACAAATTAATTAATTATCGAATTAGTCAAGTTGTGGACCCGAAACCCTAGCAGGTCATCCAAAGTATCAAAAGACTCAGATTGTAGCCTATTTTCCAGTAAAAACTTCAGCGAAATACTACCACCTAATGGTTGGTGCCCAGGGCGAGGCAAAGTGGGCCAAGGTGGCCTAAAAGTCCTCCACTTATAATGTCACTCACAAAAAACCTGTACCCCGCAAGCAAAAAATTTTTTTTCAAGTGCAGACTAGAAGACTTGATGCTTCGACCACGTCCGTAATTCATACAGGAGCGGAGATATTCCTGTGCAAAGCCACATGCGTTTAGGCGTTTTTTTTAATCCTCAAAAGCAGCTGGATGCCAAAGTGTTAAGGTGTAACTTTCATGATTTGTTGCACATATTATGTCTGACATGAAGAAACAGTGAAATATCATGTGCATCCTGTTTGTCATAATTTGAAAATTAACTCACAAAGATGACTAAGTTACAGAAGAGTGAACAGTACAAATGTGAAAATCTAGTAAGGTTTGTTGCCCAGTCAACTTCAACGGAGTACAGTAGGCTAGGGATATCTAATCAGAGGCAGTGATGTTGCTTATTCTTCCCCCTAGTGTCACAATGTAGCAGAACATATCTATGCTAATGATCTTTTAGGGAAAGTAACTCTACTCAGTTGTATTGTTTGACCATACCAAGTATAACAATAGCAATTTTAGGTGAAGTTGCTTTTAAAATGTTGGTTAGATCTTGAACAAGCCTTATGGCAAGTCTGGATCTGGCTATTTCAACAGGAATCCATTTGGCACTCTTGCTCCATGATCATCTCTGTTGTGGCAGCACATGCTACTATCAAATTTAACACCTTGGCTGCCAGGGTACGATATCTTCATACTTGAAATCAGCCTGAAATCAAAGGAGCTTCACCTGGCTAAGCAATGGCATAGTTCTACCGATTGCGCTAGAGTGTTGTTCAAACCCTCAAAAGACTCGCAAGTCTTCCTAGTCTGCAATGAAAAAATATTTTTTGGTTTTTAGTGTTGGGTTTTTGTAAGTGAGGTCATTTAGCTCATATCTCTGAGAACCAGGTAGTATTACGTAGGGGTTCATGATCAGCATAAGGTTGAGAACCACCATATAAAGTTACGCATTGGATGGAAGCATGTTTGTTGGTTTGCAGATGCACATTCACAATGTCACATGAGTATAACACAACAGTTGAATGCATAACAGCAGAACACAAAGACAAATATTGAACTTGACAGTTTTCCATAAAGTGAAATTAGTAGAGCAACCAATTTTTTGACCTTAAATCCTTGGCGTCTGGGTGGTTTTGGCGATTTTCGCAAAAAAAACAGCAGTTTTCGGTTGCCTTACCAGCGCCCTAGCTCCTCCGCCGATTGTGCTAGAGAGCTGTTCAACGGCTCAAACGGATCGGCCAGTCTAGTAG
>JGI24158J21664_10000517_pt1 | contig 35949 bp, 23 predicted proteins | sample Ectturendosymbi3_FD_21664 | JGI IMG/M metagenome (IMG submission 21664) | reverse complement strand
GTTGCTCTACAATTGTGATTGAGGAACATTGCCATTTAATAAGTTCCTAAGTATGGGTTCGTATGAGTTCGTAACTGCGGATAAATTGGGAAAAAAAATGGTTGGCCCTTTTTTGGCCCCTAGTCTTAGAATTTGGCTCTTTCTGGACTAGATTTGGCCTCTTGGCAAAAAGTAGATCTGGCAACCCTGTATATTTGTAATGATTGAACATGTATTGTGACGGTTCAATCACAGTTATGTGGAGCCTTCGTTTTCATTAATAGTTTTACAATCGGCGAGTTAAGTACAGTTTTGTCAAGTAGTCAGAGTACATAGTATGAAAGTATTTCAACTTTCATCTGATGTTACATGCCACCCTATTCTGCAGTAAATTTGAAATCATTCAAATGCTACGGGAAAAGTCAGCATCGACATCTACCGTAATTAGGAACATGGGCGTCGGAAGGATATTTACCAGGGTGGAGGCTATTAGCGGATTTTTCCAGAAGTAGCCATAAAGATCTTTCCAGGGGGGCCTAAAAGTGGTGAAATTTCATTTTCCCTTCTGAAAACAAATAAAACGACCTTTTTTTGCTAAAAATGTAATAGAAAATTGTCAAGTTTCAAAATCCAGGAAGGCAAGGTCGCCCTGTGCGACCTTCCGACGCCCACGAGTAGGAAGATGTTTTTGATTTTGTAAGTTCTGAGGCCATTCGCGCTGCCATTACTTGCAGATAGCTTGCAATCTGTTTTCGCGACAAAGCCTATGTAATTAAAATGAAATGAAATTAAATTCTTTCCAAGTCAATTGGATTTTTTGGCATTTTTACACTAATGGATTTAAAAAAGACTTCATTCGCTTACTATAACGAGGCTAGATCAGCGGATCCCAAACTTGTTTGAGCGCCTCTCATATCTGAGTTTTAAGATCTCCAGACGCAAACCTCAAAAAACTTATGAAAAAATAACAATTTCATGGATGATTTTTGATAACAACTTGCTAAGTTTATTTTAATGTTAGCCATCTTCCTTTTTCTCAAGTGCCTATGCTACAGATGGTCACAGAGAAGCAGAAGTAACGTTAAAAATACTCAGCTCCAGTTTGGCTTGCTTCTGTGCGACCCATTTTTTGACCCTTCTCCACCTTTGTTTGGGTTTCAACCCATACTTTGGGAACCACAGGGCTAGATCAACTAACCAACCGTTGTGTTGGGCTGTGGCGACCTTCAGTGCAGAACCGTGCTGGTGATATTCGATTGTGGCTTCGTTTTCGCTAATGCACAATCATTTTCACACTTTGTGTAGCGTTCCCCAACTTACAAAATTGTTTTGGGAATTACTTGTGAATTATAGTGTTAGCTCGAAATTGATGGATAAATGCCTAATAGTTTTTGGGAATCAGGCGTAGTGCAAGTAGCAAACAAATATGTTATCGCAGTAGCATTTTATAGCGTATAATGACATAAAACCAAGCATTTTTCAAAGACGTTGTGGGACTAAACCCTTTGCGTTATCAACTGCATACGTCAACCAGAACCAGTCACTAAAGAATCGAATAAGATCCAAGTCTTACATTTGCGCAAAATATGCAGACCTACTTCGGTACTCAGTGTCTTAGAGCAAAGTCGGTACTCGACTTCTATCGACCGTGTGGTGTCGTGCATTGAAAAAGCTTGTAAATATAAAAATGGGTAGCATAATGTTGGACACGATTATTTCCTGCTCAACTAAATGTTGGCTGCAGAAAGCACAACTTAATGCAGAACATGCACTTATAGCATAGAGACTTTTACAGTTACAACCGTTTTCGCGAAAATCGTTTTACAAGCAAATGATGACTTTCATCCAAAGTAAAAGCTTTGAACTTCACTGAAATCAATCTTTTGAAACATGTCAGTGGAATGAAAGCAGACTTTCTATATGCCGGCGTAAATGCTAATATATTCATTCAGAAGAAAACGACAAAAAAAGGTACATTTTACGGATAAAAGTTTAAAAATAAGGGGCATTAAATATTTAAATGTTGAGACCCGGTTGCTGTTTGCCCCCACCAAGCAAAATTCCTGGCTGCGCGCCTGTCAATAACAACAATTTGAATATTTGGGTTTTCTGAAAGTTTTCGATAAATCAGTCGACTTGGCTCCAATTTCATAACTTTGTCATGAACTGGACTTTCATATACCTATGTTCAAGCAACTAGTCTCCACAAAGTTGACACAATCGAATCAATTAGCAACAATTAGTTTTCTTATAGGATGTCGATGTCACGCAGCAATACGCATTCTCAGGCCTGAAATCTGCACGCTAATGTGTACGAGCTCAATTCTGAAGGAATAAACAAGTGGAGAGAAATAAATAAATTTAAACTAAACTGAATAAATGAAAACGCGAGCTGCGACAAACAAATCTGAAAAATAGGCCTTCTTCATAATGCTGCTTTCACGTAACTGACAAACTTTGTGACGTGACTCAGTCTGGGGGCAGTGGGATGCGTAATCGGAATGGCGATGTTTAGGTCGTTTTCTAAGAACGGTCTTTATATGATAAAAGCTGCAAAGCGAGGAACAGAATTCAGTGAATCAAACGCTAGACGCATGGTAAGTAAGGACATCGAACAACTGGGCAAAACAACGGCATAGAATTGTAAAAATGAAAATCAAACATTGACAAAAAGGGGGCAAAAAGTCTTCTACACGAGAGAGGATGATGCCTGAATATTAAATTTATGGATTTAGCCATTTACCTTCACAGGTATACAGAGACTTAGAACTGAATTGTTGCAGAACAGTAGCAGATGTAGAGTCATAAATGTGTGGCTTATGTATAATACCATGAAACACTATAGTGCCGCGGTAACGCCATTTGGTCACTGTCGTCAATCGTATCTGGATTGTTGAAAGCACGCCGGTGCGCTGACCATCTCCTGAAAAAGTTTTTACTGTTTGACAACCATACTGTTGGTTGCATATCACACACGTCGCCACATGAATGCCATATTTTGCAAGGGTTTGGAACACTGTGAAAGTCATACTTCTTGCCTGGATATGTGAAGCAGTTGCGACCGTGGATTTGTTGTGTTTTCCATGGCAACCACAAAGTGCACAATGCTAGAGGGCCTAAAGAACCTTCGGTTTGTGTTTTTGACTTATTTGAAGCAATTAAGGTGTTTCTCACTGGTTAGTTTTGAGCAATTATGGTGGGTCTTTCGTAGACAGGCATTACTTTCGAATTTAAGCTTTTTTCATTAATAAAATTGGCAGGTGGGGAAGTGATGCAGCCGAAACCTGTGGGTCCCCTTTCCTGTCACATTTTGGTGGCGCAATTTTTCTTCCCACTTTTACTGATTGGTTTATTGCCTCATGTGGCTTATCTAATAACACGAAACAACACAAAAAGTCATCATGAAAAATGCCAATTGTCAGTGGAATCAGAATAACTTAAAAACAACGGCAAAAGAACTGCTACGTAAACAACCTCTGTCAGTATGTCACATACCATTGACAAAAAAACATGGATGTCTTCTAGTCAACCAAACCCATTAGAAACTCATTGAAAATGGTTAGAAAACAACAGTTGCAAATGAAATAAGCACCCTTAGAAAAAAAGAACAAACAGAAAACACCGGTGGGGAAAATTTACAGGTGAAACGATGATGCCTATGTACACAAGCAAGTGGGTCTGGTCTGATTGAGAAATTAGCTGTGGTCAAACAATCAAACAAAATATGGAATTAAGAAGATCATTAATAAAGTAAAAGAAAACATGGAGAGCAAATTTTATCTGTAAAAGCTGGATGTGCACAAGAAAAAGTAACAAACGAGAAAATTAAATATGACTAAGACCAGTAGAGGCAGCATTATCTTCTTCATCGTTTGAACGAGTTGTTACTGTCCTCTACTTTGCCACAGCAGATTTCGGGGCAGGTGTTAAGTAGCCATTGGATTGTCTCATCATACAGAACCGTCAGGCGGTGCAGTCCATGAGGAGATACATGGATTGGACATTGGAGGATAATATGGTCGACTGTTTGTTCTTCTGCGCCACACTCACAGCCGCAGAGGAGGCCATACTCCATTTGTGNAANCAGGAGCGGAAACGTCCGACACCGGTGCGGAGGCGGTTAAGCCGGACCCACGCTGTTCTTGGATGGGTCATTCCAGGAGGATAGGTGGCGGTGTCGGGGATGAATGTACGGAGTCTTGTAAGGTTTCCAACCACTTCGCATTCCATCGGTGATCCGCCCAGAGCGCCGCACTCCTAACAATGAGTAGTTGCGCGGCGGGTGCAAATAGGTTTCTCGATTTGAGACGCCGTGCATTCGCACTCGGTGGACAGGCGAGCGCTGAGTGGAGCAGGCATCCAGGCTCCATGGAGCGGCGTGCTAGAGTCAGCGTGGCTCCTTTGCGACGAATCTCAGTAGGTTGGATGCCTGCGAGAATAGGAAGGTTGTCCGCTGGTGTACGACGCAGGCATCCAGTAACAATTCGCAAGGCGTCGTTGATGGCGGGATCAATAAGGCGGGTGTGAGCACTGCGGCACCAGACAGGAGCCCAGTACTCTGTTCAGTGCTATGGTGGCTGTTCGCAACGTTGTTGTTGCAACACCCCAGCCAGAGCCAATAAGCCGCCTCAACATGTCGACGCGTTTTGTCAACTTTTTGCGAAGTGACTCAAGGTGTTGGCGATATGTGAGCTGCCTGTCCAACGTTGCTCCGAGATATTTGGGTTCGGAGCAGAAGGGCAGGGTTTCGTTGTTGTGGTTGACCCTTAACTCACAGTTAGTTTCCTTTTGTTGAGGTGGAAGACAGCCGACACCGTTTGTGTAGTGCTGAGCATCAGTTTCCAAGTCTGGTGGTATTCACTTAAGTTTGCCATTTCTTTGCTCAGCGACCCCTCTACCGCCTGTCAGCCTGACCTGCCAAGCACCGTCTCCAGAAAGTATGCATGTGCTGACGATCTACCAATCATGCATGTTGATGCAGAGATGTAGTTGTTGAAGAGAAAGGGTGCCAGGATGGATCTCTGTGCGACGCCGTTCTTGAGGCGTCGTAACCTGCTACGTTTACCGGTGGTAAGGGTGAAGCTGCCATCGCCAATTAGTTCCATTACCATGCGAACCATGTGTCTGTCAGGTATCAATTGCAGTAACGTGCTGGTGAGGTCGCGATGCCATACAGTGTCATAGGCTGCTGTGAGATCGACAATCACACCTCCAGCCTTCTTCTTAGTCGAAAAGATATGCTCGATGTCCTTTGTCAGCATCGTGACCTGATCTACGGTCGACCTCGCGTGTCGAAAACCCGCTTGTTCTTTCGGGTGTAATGAGTCAATGATTGGTTCGACACGAGCGGATATGCGTCCCTCGAAGATCTTGAAGGGGATACACAGAAGTGATATAAGGCGATAGCTTTTCAGGTGCCCCAATGAACTTTCAGGCTTACGGTCGCAACTATTAGTGCTGTTATCCAGATCTTTGGAATTTTGAGTTGGAGCGTGCAAGACGTGAGTAAATCGCAAAACCAAAATTTGAGGCCGTCCCGACGTGCAGTATAAACTCCGGGAAGGTAGAATCCAGCCCGGAGACTTTCCTCGCTTCAGACGCCTGAGGGCGACAGGAAGCTCCATTGGTTTAAAAGCGCCTGAGATGCTGTTTCCCTCAGACATTGGGACCTTCCATAGGTCAGACAGCTACTTGTTGGTGAGCCTGGTGGACTTGCGGCTCCCGGTCTTGTGTGCCCCGTTCTTCACGAGGCTTATAAATCTCAATGTTAGCAAACAATTATCTCGTCTGAGCGAACGATGAATTTCTTAACCGAACATTATGAGATGTGCTGAATTCTCATGCTCTACAAGGCGTTATATCTGTGCTCCACCATATCCCACTCTTTAGGGATGGAGCTTGATTGTTACAAGTGCCAATTAAGACTGCAGTAGACCTACAGCTATTGCAACCGAAGTATGTAGTGATTCAACTTGCAATGAACAGGTCAAGACGAGTGTCTGTCGTGTTAACTTTGACAGCAATTCTGCCAATGTAACGTTGTTCAATTCTCGAAAGATCTTTCTGTTTTGGAAAGTTCTTGGTTGGCTGCGGCAGAGTTGTAAGTCTTTTCGGATCGGGGCGCAGTCTCGGGATTAAAAGTTTGTCAAAATTTTTGCAACGACGGACGCTTTGTCGCCAGTTACAATTGAAGCAATCGAGTTGATTAAATCTTCATTAAAATTGATTAATTGTAAATTGTTTGGTTATGTTCGCTTTGCTACGCTACCGATGCCACGCAGTTGCGCACATCTTGACTCATTTGGTAAATTTGGTTTCAAGTACGAGAATACTTGAAAATAGGTTTGAAACACGTAAATGAAGGTGTGAATTTTATCAGAGCACCGACCTGTCTTTTCAAAGAGCTGTATAAAGATGAATTGATTGATCTTCCCTGTTAAAAAATGCTTTATTCCAAATTCATATCTTGCAATTTAGGTGTGGATTGGGCGAAGAGTTTCGTACACTGTCAAAGCGCGCATTTGAAATTGATATACCTTTCAAAGACTTCACCTGTGTGAGGCAGGGTTCTTCTCAATGATGACCATAGAACGAAACATCGACCTCGATTGATTCCAAAAGATGACTGAGTATCTCTTTCGACCACTGTTCCCAGAATGTCAGATACTGTGCGTAGAAAGCAAACACAAAAGTCTCACTTAGGGACTGACTGATTGAAAATGTTTGTCATTTTTCAATAGAAGAAAAATTTAAAGATGGCTGTATATTCCTTCTTCCTAACATTTTACCCCGTGTCATTGTGATATGCCGGCTCGTATGAAACTGTTTTCAGAATTTCAACAACCTCAGCAAACCACTTCTTATTAGTATTCATGCTTGCTAGTAAGAGCATTTGATTAAATTTTCATCTCAGAAGCTGATAAGATTCGTACAAGCATTACGACAAAATTGGTTCCAATAAACAAGAAAAATCATGTGTTTGCGTGTAAGTCTACAACGTATTTTTGAGGAGGACCTGCCTCGGACCCTTTCCAGAAAAATCATTGCTTGATACACTAAATATTGTTGGGGGTAAAATTAATTTTTTGATTTTTTAAAGGGTAAATGAGACAAAAAAGGTTAAGAACCACTGTCCTAGTCTTTCTGCGTAGCGGTCTTGCCAACTGAGCAGATACCATGTCTTGCCGGCTATCTTGACAAAACTTCTCAGGGTAGTTTCTGCAAAAATTTGCGTTATTAGGTTTCAGGATTAAAATTCAAAAAATGCGGCAATGCGTGAAATTGTGACACTAGAGCCATGGATAATACAGAGGGTCATTTTTCAATCAAACATAGAGGCTACCTATTTCGCTTTTATAAAAGATCAAAACTACTAGCAGATTTCGAAAGGTACAAAAAATTACGAAACCATCTTATTCATGTTAAAGAATTTGCTAAGCGCAAATGCTACGAAGACCAATTTGCCAAAAATAGCAGAAACTGAAACGAACTTACACGCTAATTACTGATATTTTCGGCAAAAACAAACCATCTCACTGTCTGAAAGTTTAAAAATGCTGCAAACTGATGGACGAGTTTGTTCATCTTCAGAGTAATGACAGCTGCAATAAATCATACTTTTGTCACTTCGGTTCAGGCAAATTTCACTCCTATTGGTCTATTTTAAACTACTGATGCAAACGTAAAAAAGTTTTTTACCACGCCAAAGTTACTATCATTTATAAAACGCAGAAAATTCTCCAACTGAAAGATATTTACAATCTTGAAGTGGAAAAAATCGTGTACAAATACACCAGCTCTCAGCTACCGGCAACATTTTACAATCATTCTTAAACATTGCAGGTGTTTATCCATATGATTAATGACAAACTAAAACTCCGGAATTTGATTTACGAAAAGCACGTTCAAACTCAGGTGCAAAAATGCTAAGTTGCGGAGCAATAGGAATCTGGTCAAAAAGTCCTTTAGAAACTAAAAATCAACCGTGTTTGACACTTTTTGCATCGAAATATAAAAATGTGTTGCTTGGGTACTAGAAACATTTTTGTATTCTTTTTTTTGGTGTACATTAACCAGGTACATTCATTAAATAATTAAACGTAACGCTGTTACTATGACAATAGTCGAATCATAAGGTAACGCTGTTATATCTTACTCAGTTTGCTTTCTGGTGCGTTCACTAAAATTGGTCGCATAAAACTCTTGTGTGATGTAGTGGAATGCTTTTATAGTCTCCAAGCGCAAAGCGAATAATGCGTGTACCGAACTGTAAATGAATTTCCACTCCAATGCATGATTCATCACACCGACTAAGAATTCATTTCACAGATATGTGTTTGAATGCCTTGTTCTCAACCTGCTTTTAAATTATGTGACGCCATTGCAGTGCTGCACTAGTCCATAACTGTTGACGCATTTCCTCTCTAACCATCACGAATATTTGCATGTAATGTGTGAAAACAGCAAACATTTTATGTAGCAAATGTTAAAACAACTTCTAATGGTGGCTTGACTTTATCAGCAACGCATTTTGCTGGCAGAAACATATAACCCAATGGCGCATATTAAACCTTATGCTCAGAGCAACAGACTTTTACTTAATGCTATAAACTGTTCCCTTTACACAATAAGTATCTTCGTCCATTGGAGGTCTGCAGTCTAAATGACCTATGTTCCTTCGCAGCCTAACATTCCTCATGCACTTTATACAGTAAATCGGTCTACTTGGAAGTCATCACAACATAATGTTATAATATCCGTGATAGCGCCTTTATGGGTATGCCCTATACACTTGTTTCTTCAAATAATTGTGTTAGCGCCATCAAGCGCTTGTTTTTCTAATTCCCCCCACATCTACCTACACGTTCTTTCATGCACTTGTACGTTCCTTGTTACTGCCATGCATGCTTTGGATCTATTGTGTTGCGTGTGGGAGCGATGACGTTATATAATGCACCACCAACATACACATGAAAAATAAATTTGGCGTCTATCTCACATAATAAGTTCGTCCATGGTATTTGTAACTATTTACATAAAATTATGCACACAACATTTGCCGGTAACGCCAATGGTGCAGCGCATGAGACCAGTTGTCAAGTTGTGTTCTTCGCTGCTTGAACCTTAGACACGCGTAAATGCAAGTTCTTTTCTACACATGTTTTGCAGCTGATTAACCTTCTGGTCAACGATCTGCAGAGGGTGGTGGACATGTTGAATTTCTTCACCTTTCTATGCAGCGCGCCAATTGGCGTAATTGCCGGAACTATTTATGGATGTTTCGTCCTCGGATGGACAGCTCTTATGGGTTTGATCGGATACATGCTGCTTCTACCAGTTCAAGTCAGTGACTTGATCTTTTAAATGCTGTATTTTACAAGCGTTGAGTTAGCAGGGTGCTTTTTCGCAAAGTTAGCACTTCCACTATTGAAGTTCAGCCTGATTGAAATGGAGTTTATTGGTCGAAAGTACACTATATTGATATGAGTTACACTGAATTTGAGTAATTATTTATACACGTCAGGAGAGGAAAAATCTAACTGAAACGGAAATATCAGCTTGATGTGTCTTTTGTTTCCACTTGAACTATATGTTGTTGCTATTTATGCAGGAATATTTTATGTGCTTAGGTCGTCATTGTTCGCTTTGGATTTAAGTATCGAACAGAAGGAATTGTTTTCACCGACAAGCGTATAAAAACAGTTAATGAAGTTTTCAACTGCATCAAGCTGATAAAATTTTATGCTTGGGAATTGAGTTTTTCCAGGATTATATGTGAGTAAACAGAAATACTTATATTTGCTGACCGACATTTTTATGCGCTATAGATGTCTCAACAGATTTTATCTAACTTAGGCTGCTGATTTCAACAGTCCAGTCAAGTTTGACTAACAAGTTTGCCGGCAAAGCGAAGTCGCGAAAGTTCGTCTATATATCTAGGCCCTTTTGTTTTCAGCTTAGTTTTGTGGCTTTACACAAAGATAGGTTAGTGTTTCTAAAAGCTCACTTCCGTTGAAAACTTGCCGTGTTTGATGCATACGAAAATCAAATAAAACTTCCATAATATAATCAGGTAAAGCACGAATGCTAAAATCCTCCGCATACTGACATCGGGTTAATTTTTTTTAAATTATAACTTTAAGCTTGCTACAGTTGTAAGAAAATTTGCATAACTTTGAAACCTTTTTCTCAGCTCACTTGCGAGATAAGGAGAAAAACTTTCTGATAAGAATTGGAAGGCTGCAGGCATTGATACTGGGTATCATTCCGATTGCGCCAACTTTCGTTGCAGTTTTGACTTTATTAGTTCACACTGGCATCGGTTACCCACTCACAGCAGCCGAGGTAAGCATTTCCTTAATAGCAATGATTACCCTCTATTCCTTGATTTTTGCAATTCAATGACTGAAGTGTTTTTTTCTGTTATTTCTCAGGTCCAGAATTTGTGGCGCCAGTTTGTTTGGGTTTCCCTTTCAAAATAAAGTGTGTGTAAGCAAAAACATAAGTCAAGTCTTTGGAGAAATATCGCAAATAACCGGATGCCCTTCGGAAAATTAATAAATGCATGAAAACATTTTGGTATTTTCTTAGGGACGTTGCAACTGTTCAACGCACTTATTGCTGTTCCTCGTAAATTTGTAAATATATTTTATCATTGCTTTGTGTTGCACTACTTGTTTTACCCACAAACGTGTACTTTAGGGTTCTTGTCAGGAGATTTTTGGAGGGCGTAGCTTTGTTAATACAGCTAACCAGATAGTTTGGTTTTGACTCACTTTCTACTGGTGTGTGGGCAATGTCCAACATAAAACTGTATTTGAATGATCTTTAATATTTCGAAAGGTTTTAACAAAATTAAATGATTTGTATCTTATTGTCACTGCATTTTCTTGTTCAGTCATATCCATTGCGTTGTTTGTCATGTCGTGTGCAATTGTTGTTTTTTGCACAGGAATATAGAATGAACAGAAATTACGAAACAGCTTGTTTTGCTTGTCTGTAATAAATCAATTAAGTACGTTCTTTTTTTTCTGACCTATGGACAACCATTTGATCTTTTATAGGCTTTCACCATCATAGTGATTTTCAATTCAATGCGACAGTCACTTGGAGTTCTTCCCATCGCGATCAGAGCTGTAACTGAGGTATGCTGAAAACCGGTTTAGGGTTCTACAAGAATACGACAAGAACGGTTTACTTGTGCCGATGCCAAAGAGAGATTCTGATACCACTGTGTGAACAACATATGTCAGAAAACAAGTGGTGCCAAAGACAATAATATGATATTGTGATAGCCAAACAAAGGCATCTCCCTTCTCTCTGTCGCAGGCAAAATACTGGCACGTGTAATGTGGATCCGTTTTCTGACATTTGTCGTTGACACAGAGGTACTGGAATCTCAGTGTGGCTTTTGTCACTCGCGTAACACTACTGATATGATTTTCGTTGCGAGGCTTCTCCAAGAGAAATGTGCGCAAGAACATCTTAACATTTTTATCGCCTTCATCGACCTTACAAATGCTTTTGACACCGTCAGTCGTGATCTGCTGTGGCGAGTCCTGTGGAAATTTGGATGCCCTCCACATTTTCTCGGCATCTTACGGGATTTCCATCATTGGTATGAGTGCTCGCGTCGTGCACGGAGGAGTGATGTTGGAGAAGTTTGGTGTGAACACAGGAGTTAAGCCGGGCTGCGTCCTAGCACCTGTTGTTTTCAACATCTTGCTTGTGGATGTGACTCTCGTCTTCCGTCACAACATCTCTGTTGCAGATGGCATTCGCATCAAATACAGCCTCGATGGTAGCTTGTTTAATATCCACCGTTTGCAAACAGCGACGGAAGTAACAAACGACATCATCTTCGATCTACAATACACACACGATGCTGCCCTGCCCAGCCACACGCCAGATGGGCTGCGGCGACAGCTGGATGCAATCTCTTCTGCATACTCTCCTGCAGGACTGCATGGTCGCTAACTCCACAAAGGCGGAAGTCCTTTACCTTCCATCAGATTCGTCGCTGCCTCCAACCTTTTTCATCAGTGGGGATCAGCTTGGCCTCAATGAACAGTTCACGTACCTGTGAAGCATCGTTACCTCTGCATGCGATCTCACTGCGGAGCTTCAACGTCGTTTTCACCTAGCATCCGCTTCTTCAGGAGACTGTACAAGCGCGTTTTCACAAACCGTAACCTTTCTACACGCACCAAGATGGCCGTTCACTATGACATCTGCGTCTCGACACTGCTCGTTGCTTGCGAGGGATGGACACCGTACCGTCGTCACATCAAAGCCCTCGAGGCTTTTCAAATTCGTTGTCTTCAAACTATTCTGCACGTGCACTGATGGGAGAACATACCTCTTGTCGAGAGCTGATGCTGAGAACCGAGATGTGCTTTTATCGCGACTGGGTGAAGCAGAAAAAACAGAAACACAACTTTTTTGTCACAACTGTTACAATACTACGAACAGACGCATCGTCTTGACATCCTGTTTGGCAGACACAAGACGGCGACATAGAAAGTTAGATTGTTAGTCAACTCAGCGCAAGATTAAGCAAGTCGCAAAAGGTCCGGTCAGAACTTACACTTGGGAATCGAGAGGTCGGTAATACCTATAAACACCGGTGCTATCCGTCAAATCCAGTCAATTAATGTTAGACTTTAGGGCGGTGTTGGAGTAAACCAACTCTCGAACCCATTTAAATATTGGCCACTTGAACAGCTTGAAGCCAACCCTTTAACGCCCGACCCGAGCGACCACAATGTCAGAACAGAATGAGCTAGATAGCGACTTTTTTCGAAAGGATCCTGTTTTCAAGTATTTCGGCGGTCGGCGAAGCGCAAAAACCAGATCGGAAAGGCTAGACGGGATGAGGGGAACGTTTTTTCGCATTTACTCCGGTTTTTGCCGAAATTTCAGTGCGGCAAATGCACAAACATGGATTTTTCGCAAAAATTCGAAATGCATAGGTAAGTTTTTGTCATTCTCATTCGATTCCTTGCTGTCGCGTGGATCCAGGGATGTTTTCACTGGCTTTCTAGCCCGATCCGTCCAGGAGTTAGGGCTGATCATAGGTTTACCCCCCGCCGGCGCGGGATTTAAGGGGAACACATTAAATCGATTGCTTGCTGGTAGCCGTCACAAAATTGACGAAAATTTAACAAAATCTGACAGCAAATATGAAAAAAATGTTTCATAAGGTTTTAATTTTTTGTTGGTATTTTTCGCGCTCTTTCCAATGGTGCACTCCAAAATCCGCTATTGGTAACGGTTTTGGCGAAAAGTACGAAAAATTGCATTCTTTCGTTTTTAGCACAAAAATGCGTTTTTCGCCCCAAAAATTTCCCCACTAAACGATGGTAAGTGGCTTTTTGGTATCGGTGGTTAGTTGCGGTCATTGCGAAAAGTTCAAGCTAAAAAAAACACTTCGAAAAACCTGGGACGTAACCCTGAGGCCGATTTCTTAAGGACGGCCAAAAATTGCCAAAAATCGCTTGCCGAAAACCAAAATAATGCATTTTTCTGAAATCTGAATCTTTTACGATCTAAACATAGGCTTTTGGGCTTATTGGAAATATCAATCGAAAATCTTTGATGTAATGTCTTACGAGCTGTCGTAGCTTCATCGGTTTGTGAGTTATCGGAAAAATCGCGCCGAAAAAACGATATATCGGCTTCTGACCTTTCTAAAGGGATTTGCGGAAAAACTACAACCAGTTGAAATTCATTTATGCAAAGCGAGTCTTGCCATACGTTTTGTCTACAAATGAGCGACTCAAACGTCCCCAAAATACTCAAAATTGTTAGGTATGTCGCTCGTCTTGACAATATCGGACACGATGCTCAGATTGTCGTCCAGAAACAACGCTACGATGCCTCCAAACCTTTGATTTCTCCCCCTGCATATGTTAACAGCATTCGAATAAGTTTAGCAACACACAGCTAACAAATTAATTGCTTAATCCCCTAAGGAATTAATTATTTATGGACTTCTGGGCCATAACTTTCAAAACACAAACACTAGAAGGCCACTGAAGGGCTTTAAGAATGCGGATTTCGCCTAGTTTTATTTTAAAGAAACACAAAATTGCCTCTTGTAGTTGGGGCCAAAGGACCGTTGACACAATCTAAAAAAACATGAACCTGCCCCAATTTTGACCTCACCCACAAAACGTTCAGATCCGAACCTTTTTAATTTCTTTTCAATCGAAACTACAAGACTTTCCCCAGGGTTTGGACAGCTCTCTAGCGCAATCTGCTGCCGAGTAATGACTAGCCCAACATGAGCAAATACCGGAAAACAAGGGTTTTCTATGCTGGCTAAATGATGCACTATTTTGGATTTCAGTCGCTGGTGTCGTTTAAGCGCTTTGATGAGTTTCTAAGTATGGAGGAATTAGACGACTACACTGTCAAAATCGAAAATGATGAGAACGCGATTGAACTTAATGACCTCACCGCAGCATCGCTGGGAAAAGTGGTAAGGGTTACTGCTTACCAAGATTTAGTTTCTGTTGTGGTGACTGAAATGTTGATTTCCCACAGTGATGGCAAAATGTCAACAAAATACTTGCTCTGATAAAAATGATGTTATTCGAATCAAGGTATGCGCATCAGGACAAAGGAAAAGGTCAAAAATGTGTAGTCTAACCTTTAATGAAACTCATAAACCTTTCAGACTAATTCTAGAGTTTTTCTGTCCAGTGTCGAATGAAAACTTGTTTTTTTGGAAGAGCGCATCTTTTAACTGGCGAGGAGAGTCTATATGCTTTGGCATGCTATATATCAGCGTGGTCCAACTGAAGGCCCGAGAGCTTTCTCAGTATTTATCGTTGTGCGTGTATGTTATAGTTGGAGTTAGAACAAGCATAACAACTTTTAATAAAATATTAAGCGACGTTAGTCTAGACCAGCGGTTCCCAATTCGGGGTGCTCGCACCCCCGGGGGGTGCGAGAAGGGACTTCTTGATGTGCGAACGTCTCTGCCAAACTGCAGCTAAATTTATATTACCGACCCAGTTCCTTGTTTTGGGGACCTTTGCGACTATTGATGTCAGCGATGATAATACAAAAAACAATACATCAAATGGTGCAAGGGGTGCAAAAATGATTTTTCCTTCCAGACGGGGTGTGGGCTTCAAAATAAATTGAGAACCGCTGGTCTAGACTGTAAAGAGCTTCTGGAAATTAGTCAGCAAAAATAGGTTTCAAAACTCAAAGATTTCGCACTACAGATGCACGCAATGTTTGGAAGTACATACGTGTGTGAGAGAAACTTTTCTATCTTGAAGCAAGCCAAGTTTGAAAACAGAAATCTAAGTGCACACGAAACACAGGGCGATAATCTCCGAATTGCTACCACTAATATATTGGTATTAATATAGGAAAGATATTGTCAGAAGCCTCGACCACAGGTACCCCACTGATGGAGATCTGTCATAATTGCTATCTGCTATTGTGTAATAATTTCAATGACGCACTCACCTTCCTTTTTCATTTTTAAATCTTGTGTATCTCTTGTTTTATACATAGTTTTGTTGGAAGTGACCCGCAAGTTGTCACGTTTTTTTAAAATGGCCCGTAGGCCAAAAGTAGTTGGACCACGCTGCTATATATCATATGCTGTGCAATCAACTGGAATTACTACAGTTGAGAGCCGATGATTTTCAGTGCTCAAATGTGTACAAAGTTGTATTTTGTTTTTTGAAAAAGACCTAGTTTTGTTGAAGAGCATGTTAACTTTCTGATGCGGTAAGGAGTCATTGCAAGGTAGAGAATAGGGCTTGGAGTCCTAGCGAAATTAATTAAAGTGCCATGTGTTGGTGGTGTGATCGCCAAAATGTAACGAATCCTGTGTCGAAATTTCTTTAGAAAGAACTATTAAGATGGCATTTGGTTTTTCATATNATGATAAACTCTGCTTTAAGACTTTGAAAATGTTACTGTTAACATGACGTGAGATCTTAAGCTTGAAAGACCTTAGCTCCTACAAAAGTTAGTGTGAAAGGCGAACTCATTTCCATTACACGCTAAAGTAATAATAGTTAACTATTCAGTAACGTTGAATAAGCGTTTTCTCTGTACAGTTCAAAACAGACAAGAATGAGAACGGGGAACTAAAAAGTTGTCACATCAAAGGAACCGCAACACAAAATAGCGCAGACAACAACGCCAACAGAGTTGAACCATCAACACTTGCACCTAGCGATTCAGGCGATGAAGTTACTCTGGTGAAGAATATTGATGTGAAAGTGAAGAAGGGGAGGTACATGCAGCATTTTTTTCTGTGGTGATTGTTTGCAATCTGTAATGATCCGAAAGAGCGTATTCAGTTAAGGGTGCTCAATTCTTAAAAGATTTGGACTGCTGTGTCTGTTTGGACACGCAAGTGCAAAACAATGGATTCCACTGACATTGTTCCAGAAACACCAAGAAGGAAGTAGGCGGTTATAGGGAGCCACCAAATTCACCACTCTGTGGTCGTTCTATCAGAGGCACAACGATGAATTGCGAACTGGCTGTGCCATCTAATTCCGCACTTCTTTCATTTCGAAGCTTCAAAAAGATTTTTCAGAATTTTGTCTGGGGAGAATCACTTTGCGTGTTATTTTGATGTAAAATTTAACATAAAATAGGCAAAGTAGTAATTGAAATGCGGCCACCGTTTAATCAAACAGTAAAATGTTCGTCATACTTTAACAATGATCGTTTTGTTGAATTCACGCAGAATTCAAACTGTTACGATAAAACCAATCAGTTGCAAAACAGCTCTTGCTCTGAGTTTGTTGAGCAATATGAACTGTTGATATATCGTGGCGGTGTAAAGATTTTGTTTTGACCGAAGCACATCGTCGCCAGGTAGTCGGAATGTATAAGGGTTTATAAATTTCAGGGAAGCAAAATTAGCGCACACAAGACGTCCTTTCATCCATTTTTATTGCTGTTCTTCACGCATTGCGTGTTTTGTTAAGATTGTGTTCCGCTCGCTTTCGAATGTTCCTGGTGATAGCTTTGAAAGAATTCTGCTGATAATTACATTATTTACATGCCGATAATTGTTTTCTTACCCAATGCTCATTGATTTTTTTTCGCATGACATCTGTAAGCTTCGCATGGCGTAATAAGGGCTGGCAATCTCGCTAGCTATTCATCCTACATTTTTCCGTTGGAACCATATGTGGAGTATGCCTAGCTTGTCCCTGTTGCTGCCGTTAATCGTCTTCGAATAAAGAACGGTGTTTTGTACGTGAAAGCTCTGTCGGAGGAAAGCACAACAGTCCACGTAACAGATGGTCATGACAACGTACATGTCATGTCACATGAAGTGGCAAAACTTAATCCACATCAGTAAAATATATTTGATGCATTTCATTTTCTCTTTTTTTATTCAACAGATGAATAGACATAAACACACGAAGAATATTTTTCAACTTTTTTAAACGTTTCCGCACGTGCGACACATATCAACAATTGTTAGAATAACGGTTATTTATATGTATGTGAACTATTGTTTTCAAAAAATAAAATGAATAAAGAGCGAAAAGAAATATATCGATCGCATAGATCTTAAATACAAGCTGGTGAGTACGCGAATAATGATTACACTTTACTGGGAAGCAAAAATGTAAGCCGTCATAAGACAATAGGAGTCTACAACAACAATGGCGAAAACTTGTGTAAAAAGAAATCGGCTGAGTGCATCTCAAATTGCAATTACGGAAAGATCACGTTGCATTTCAGCAAGATGCACGCTGCATAACATGAATCCCAAAAGTGTAAAGAACTTATAAAAATGTAACCGCGCACGATGAAATTTATAAAATATAAGCAAACAAAATATGATAAGCACCACAACTAACGCGAGGATAAGGTCACGGTACTACAAGGCGTCAGTGATTTGCTAAAGCCTTGATTGACTGACATCCGACGTTTACTCTCAAGCGTTAGTGTATGTCTAAATTACTGTATTGGCGCAACGACCTTTCGATGAGTGATGTGTTATGCTTCATAACAGACTTGGTTCCCAATCTTCCAGAGCGTGTGTTTGCCGATATTAACTAGTATGACAATGCGTTCTGTGTATGGCTTTTCATGCTGTGTTATATCCATGGCGATTAAATGTGAATGAGTCAAGAGCGGTTTGCCTTGAAAATTTGTTGTATTGTTTCCGTGATATATTTCCAAATCTGTTGGGAAGAGTGATATTCGATCAGTAAGTGAGTTAGTGATTCAGGGCGAGCTTCACAAAAATTGTAGGCGGTTTCCATGTCCAACGGCTTAATGCTGCACTTTTCAAACACTGGCAAGTTGCCCCAGACACATTGGTAAATGAATGTTCTAAATCGTTTTTAAGATGTTATTATTAATATTCTTCCAGTTCGTTTGCGGGACCAAAGCGTTGGTGTTAAATCGACAATGTTTTGGTGTTGTCAGTAGCTTGTAGACTTTCGTAATCATTCCTTGTAAAAGTTGTTAAAATGTAAAACGATGTTTCTTACATAGAGCTAAAACATATGATTGAAACCGGCTGGTTGTTAGCGAGTGTGGGAAGTTATTGCGGAAACGAAGATGATAGGTACATGATAGCGGTTGTCGAATGTAGCATTCAGTGACTGCTTTTTGTGGAGTTATTTCTGTATTTTGTTGTCGATGTTTACAATATTAATAGTTTGATTTAAGAAAGAGTAAATCACAGTACAAAGGTATGTTTGCAGCTTGTGTCCAGACGAAAGTAGCGGGAATTCCAAAATACGTATTGGAATGACAAGTTAGCTGTTTTCTGCAACGTGCTTTTCTAGGGTTTCAGTTTTTTCACACTTAGTCTTGTACTCAACGGGTGTATGTAGGCTCTGTAAGATGCTGTTAGTAGGAGCTTGATTTTGGATCGGACATTAGAGTGATTTTGCGTTGTGCATTTCCGGCACTGAGAAAAGTTGGTACGTGGCTGTTTTGTATTTACCGAGAATTTGTTCCCGTATACATGTAGTTTTTGGTGTTGTACCAATTGCGACGCCTAGTGCATGTATGCACTTATTGGTCCATGCGATATTTGGTGTTATTTGGTGGCTTTGATGGTTTGCAATAGAGACCACCTTCAGAATTGCAAATGTTTTGAACATCTGATGAGTTCTTGAGGTTGGATACCAATGGTTACACGGATATGAGAACAGGGTCGGTTTTAAGCCTATTGATTGTATTCTAAGAAAAGTATACCAAACAACAACTTAAAACGTGCGTTGTTGTGTTTTTATCATTGCGTTGTTTTGTTTCTATCCCGGTAGACGCTAGCAGAGATGAACGGATTTATGTTTTTCAAATCTAAATCCAATCCAAATTGAAGACGATCTCAATGCATCAAGCGATGGTGCCAAATAGCAGAGAGCTTACGTATCACCGAAAAAATAACCCTAAACAGTGATAGATAATCTGTGAATATAGTTATAATTCAAATGTGTGATGAACCAATTAGTTGATCAGCAAATATAAAGAAAAATGTAAGAGAATATTCAACAATTAAAGATCCTCTAAATATTCCAGTTAACAGTTTTCCAGGAAATGAAAAAAGATTGTGTTTTTCAATGTTCCACTGTTAGAGGAAGCTTCCAAATGGGAAAGTGTTGAAAGACCTGCTTGGATTATGTACTCTGTTTGCTGAATAAAATTATAGATTTTACTGCAAACGGTTTAGCAAGAACACAACCAGTGCATTATCAACAAGTGGATTCAACAACTGGTCAGGTCTTCATACAAGGTTATGTGAGCATGGAAATTCAAAGAATCATTTGGAATCTACACGGACTATAGAAGTTACACAAATACCTTTGTAATGGACAGACAACTGATACAGAGCATGAAAAAATCGTCAAAATTTCAAATGACCTTCCAGCAGGTGCAAGTGAATTGGCTGAATATGTTTAATTACCATTATATTTTAGACAGTTCTACGACGAACAACCACCAAAAAGAGACTGTTTTCATATGAAACGCAAGATCAACCTTTGGATGATCGTAAAGAAGCGTACTCCAACTTAGTGCTAAACCAAGCAATTCAGTCCATNTGGTGTACATTTGAACAACTTAGAGGCCATGTAAAATTATTTGGACTTCTAAATGACTTTCAAATTATGCAGAAGACAGAAATAAGGGAACTGTTACGTCAAGTAACACTGTAGAGTTACAGCAGGGAAATTGTTAACGCGCTCCTTTTAATTTCTTAACGAAAACAAAATACATAAACGTTAAAGAACACCGGCAGACTAACACGCGAGCTTCCAGGACGTCAATTGCGCGACACAGCGCACCAATGCTGTCGCCGCCAACCAAACTACGATCCACAAATGAACATTTCAACAAAGTGCCTTCCACGAAAGTGAAACATATGGTCAATGCAATTGCAGGAGTCAAACAACCCAGCAATGGAGCGGTTAAGAAAAATTTTTGCTCCTTCCCGCTGTCCTCTCAAAATGTAACTGTTGTTTTTTGTTGGATATGGCGGTTTGTTGTTGGCGCTTTATACCTACAATGGTCTTGTAGCGCCACGACTGAGTTTGTACAATTTCAGGCTTCATTTCACTTGTTTAATTTTTTTTTGTTGTTCTGGGTGAGTTCCCTGCAGCTCGTCCGTACACCGTGCGTCTGGAAAGAAGGCTGCAGTACCAATTTACAAGGTCTTGGTAAGACCCGGCCGGCCTACCAGCACCGAAGCGGACGCACTTACCACTAGACCACGAGCTGGTTTCAAAATGTAACTGCTGCCCTGATATTCCGCAGCTTGACCAAAAAACGAAATCAGCGCAAACTCCGTCGCTTCGAGCACAAATGAGTAATCATTGGACCAACGCTCTGGCCATTTCTTCGCGCCAATCCGCGCCACCAACGCTATGCGCGTTCTTGCCGTAACAGGAACATACAGCAGAACCTGAAGCAACTTTAGCAGTTATCACAAAAAACAGTTTTCTGATGGAGACGTCGTCACTAAAAGAACGAATGAAATTGATGCTAACTGCTGGCTGAAAAACTTGAAGTTTTGAAAACTTTCTTCCCGCCAGTATCTTTACGCCTCACACTCTGTTTGAATACCTGCTAGTAGACAATCGATTTACAGCATTTTTAAATGTTTTTATTGCTTTGAGGATTTTCTTAACAATGAATGTAACAGTTGCATCAGGTGAAAGAATTTTTTCAAAACTAGTCAAAACATATATACGATCAAAACTTTCACAAGAGAGACCAAACAATTTGGCGATACTATCTACAGAAAATGGCATTGTTAAAATCATTGACCTTGGAAATATATTCAGACTTTGCAAATAACAAAGCTTGAAAAGTCTTTTTGCAAAGGACCTGTGTATAAGCATTATATCTGTAATTGTTATACTTGATATTAAAAAAAAATTAATAAAACTTTCATAGTCTTTCAAAATGTGAGTATGTCAAGCATTTATTTTTTTGTTTCAAAGACGAACATGCCACACAAAATAAAAACATATATGATCTTTTACTTATGCATAGAGTGGCGGCCCCACCATCAGTTTTCAAATTTGGCCCCGAAGTTCCTAGCACCGGTCCAGTATGAGAAAGAGCTACTGGCTCAGTAGGTCTCTTTGCCGAACCCCGCGTCGAAGGCAGGTTTGTTCAGTGAAATAGCCATCAACTATCACCTGATGCTTTGCATGTCTGTTGAGAGATTTAAAAGTATTTCCGAAGTGTGCGCTGAAGCCTATTTTCAACACTGTTTGTTCGAGACAGTCATCATTCACTGAACCAAAAGCTTTCTCAAAGTCTAGGGAAATAAGTATAGCCGTCAATTGCTTTGGACTTAATGTAATGAAAATATTTCGCGCAAAATTTTCAGAGCATCCGTGCTTTAAAGCACCTTTGAGTGAATTTTATTCTTTAAGGCAATTTTTGTTTATTCGATATTGCGAATAAGGTACAAACGCGTAAAAACATAAAACAGAACGACATTGAAAACAGTTCGCGTCATGTTAAAACGGCGTCACAGAAACCTACGAGAAAACATCTCCACCTGCGTGAAGTTTCATCACTTCTGCACGTACTTCGTTTCGCATTACCATGCCGCGACTAAAGACGGCATTGAAATGATAATACATGCAGGGCTGTGCATTGTGACACACTGGTACGTCACAAACATAAGAAACGTTGCGTCGAACGCAACCGAAAGAAAGAAATTCGATGTCATCGCAGATAGCACGATATCAATACCACGCGGTGCATTACTTGGTTTCTGAATGATTAACCTTCTTTTTACCAGAGTTTGTGGAAAATAGTTCCCCTCTTTTATATAATTTCAGTTTGCTTGGCATTTGTGGATCTGTCGGAAGTGGCAAGTCCTCTCTGGTGTCCGCGATTTTAGGGGAGTTGCGAATTCAACGCGGAAGCGTTGGAATCTGCGGGAAGCTGGCCTACGTTCCGCAACAAGCCTGGATCTTCCATGATACGGTTCGACAGAACATCTTGTTTGGTTCATGTTTTGACGTGAACAAATACGAAAGAGGTTTGTATACGGTGAAAATATTGAAATATGGCTTAGCAGCTGTGGAATGCTTTGCTTATAAGAAAAAATTGTAACTGGAGAGCTCAAGATGAGCTGTTCGCCGCTTACCATGAACGTTGCAAATTTTATTTTGATAACAAACGCTTCTGCTGATCGTTCTGTAGCGCATGTAGGCACCTCCACGTGCTTTCTCATCGGCGCTCTCTGAAATCTCCCACTTTGTGTGGTTGCATAAACAGATCGCATTTCGCTTTAGATCAGTTGCTTACTCCAAGCTTCAGAATAAGTCAAACTAGATTACGATTTAAGGGGCTTTAGGTTTCTGCAGGGGGCTTGACATTCTGAAAACGGATAAAAACTCTACTGATATATAGCATTTCATATTTCAATTTGGAGAGGCTTGAAACTTCGTTTGGGGGCTAAGCACACAAAAGCCCTCCGTGGCGACAGGACTGATTCCAGTGCACCGTGGTGTCTTACACGTTCTAAAAAGTCATTTTCTCTGAGCTTCAAGACAACGACATTGATGTTAAGTCACAACGTCAGATTGTCTTCCTTAGTCTCTTTTTTCGCGTTAATGCTCTTTCGTACAATACTGTAGGAGAAATATGGTTGCATAATGCTACAGATTGTTCGTAAAAATACACCAGTATTAAAACGTTTGTTGATTTCAGTCATCGAAGCCTGCTCGTTGAAACAGGACATAGAGATCTGGCCAAATGGAGACTTGACCGAAGTTGGCGAGAGAGGAATAACGCTCTCTGGTGGTCAGAAACAACGCATAAGTCTTGCTCGGTGAGTTAGGCAATGCACTCGGCACAACGATTTCACTTGGAACTGTTGGTTTACTTAGAACAGCTATGTCCAACCCAAATGGCTTACTGAGCCGAAAATTATGTCACTATCTTAACCAGGGCCGCACATTGAATGGCATATTACTAAGGGTCTCACAGTGAATGGCTTACTTAGATCTTAGCAAACCAAATTTAGCTCAAGCTAATGTACTGAAAGCGTTCGAATCCTAACTGCAGTGGTAACATACGTGATAAAGTGACACTGAAGACCACCTGCATCAAAAATGTCGAACTCAAAGTTGTCAAAATACGGACAGGTTGTCTGTACAGTGGATACCTTAACTACTGCGAAAATCTAAACTGGGCCGCACAAAACCTTCCACTGGGTCACATGCGTCCCACGGGCCGCGGGTTATAAAAAGGAAAGAAAATTTCTGATCAACCATAAACGTTATTAGGCGATAACTTTATATTCTGTAGACATATGCTGAATGCTTATGCAAAACAACGATAATCGTTTTTTTAAACGAAGCTCAAAAAGAATCGATGTTCTTTGTTCTAGTTTTTAGTATTTCAAACCTGATTAAACATAATTAATTATTGGGCTTGAATACGAGGAGCAGAATGAGATGATAATCTGCGGAATCTCTATCCGAATATCATCATCGTTACTTGCAAGCTGAAACGTTTTCTGCATAGCGTCTTATTCGACACACCATTTTCAACACGAAAGCAGTGAAGAACCTGACACAAAGTTCGTCTGTCACTATCTGTTTCAGAGCAAAGCAAAGCGCATATTGCGATCGTCTGTCAATATTTATATGAAACATGCATACTTGTATTTATTGACATGAAAACAAATGGCAGCAATTCCTATTTTGAAGAAAGGCAAATTAAACTGCATTCATGTCCAACTAACACCTGCTGTAAATTCTCAAAGTGCAAGGTTGCAATTTCCGCTGAACTGACTTTCGCCCTGAAGTTGATTGATGCAATTATGTACAAACAATACACAGGCTTGGGTCATATGTTTTTCTGTTTGAAATTAAACCAACTTGGGACGTACGATTTTCACAAACACTGAAATCGGCTTAAGTGTCTGGTTTTCATTTTGATTTCTTGCAAACATTTGTTGGTGTAAAGCAATCGTCCACCCGCTTCTCGTTATTTGCATGTTTTCGTTCCATACAGAGCTGCGTACAGTGAGCGAAATATCGTGCTGCTCGACGATCCACTATCAGCTGTTGACGCTTACGTCGGCAAGCATATCTTTTCCGAATGCATCCAGAAAGAAATGAAGGGAAGAACAGTCATATTTGTCACACACCAACTTCAGTTTCTTAAAGATTGCGATGGCGTGATTACTCTCAAAGAGGGAAGAATCGCTGAACACGGCGATCATGTGTCATTGATGAAAGCGGGTGGCGAATACGCTGAACTTCTAACGTAAGTTTCAAAGCAGAAAGTTGAGGATAATAAGCATAGCTCACTACTTTTTTCGACAGATTGCGGTTTGATGTTGCTGCGTATACGTAACAGGTGTCTAAAATGTGTTGTCAATATTTTGAACTTTTGCATTTCAGCCTGGTACGAACAGGTTTCAAGTTTTGTGAGGTTTTCCATTATACACGTTCATTGCGTACATTTTAACATGTTTTTAGGATAAAACCTTATGAAATATCGTTGAATGTAGAGAGACACTATTGCAACAATAAATGCCTGAAGTACTTCCATTTTGTTTTGGCCACAGTTTTGCGTTTATTAGCGGCAAAACAATAACATATCAGGCATCTCCGAACTGATAAGTAAAGGCGGCGACTTAAGAGATCAATTTTCGTTCAATGCATGAAACTTGTTTCAGTATCTAAAGCTTGAAGCGTTGTTCTTCTAAATAGACCAAGCTGTTTCGTTCACATCGCTTCAGTATACTTGTCTGGTGCACCTCATTACAGAGAAGAGCTGCTTCATGGAAAATGCAAATTCTTTGCTTCTGGTGGATTGTGTGTTAGCATGTTTTTAATAAGGATACCATTGCCAAAGTTTTTCAACCGTTTACTTTAGATAAGGTATAGCGACTTGGAAGCGAATTGTACAAATCGCAGGGTCTTCTGAAGATTTACTTGGAATGAGAAATGTTTTCTGAAATCATGCGACTTGTTTGTACGAGGGTACATATTTTTGTGGATGTAAAAGTTTTTTTTTCAAAACACTTTTGATTTCCCGTACGTTTGAAGATGACGGAATTGCCCAAATCGGAATGAAGCTGTCCTAATTTAAAACAAATGATTCTCATTTTACCTAAAGTTGAACGAAGCTGTTCACATATGCTCAAATTTGCATGAAGCTTTCCTTGTACGCACAAATTTGAATGATCTTGTTGTAGTCGGACGGCATCGCCAAGGAGTTAGAGGTTCAAAATGAAACAGAAAATACGTTTATCCTCCCAATAAAGCGTTATGTGGCAATGAACCTCACTCACCGAGTTTATTCTGTTGCCACGTGGTCGCTTTTAGCCTTGAACGCGTCAAGTTATGACTCAGTGGTACATGTGATATCAACCATGACCTTTACATTTCTCCAAACTTCACTCAAGACAACCTTCAGCAATGAACCTCACTCACCGAGTTTATTCTGTTGCCACGTGGTCGCTTTTAGCCTCGAACGCGTCAAGTTATGACTCAGTGGTACATGTGATATCAACCATGACCTTCACATTTCTCCAAACTTCACTCAAGACAACCTTCAGCAGAAGAGGCTCTCTGCCTTTTTGCAACATGTCTTATCTGTCCTCATTTGCTGCAGCTAAACTGCACTGTCAAGAGGTTAGGGTTTCAAATCAAACAGGCATATTCCGCTCCCAGACTTCAAGGAACAACAGAATTGAATCAATGAGAAAACTCTTATATTATTTAGTCGCCTCAGTCTTATGCAAGTTAGGTTTTCTATCTGTGGTTCCTTCCCAGTGCACATCGTGGGTCAGTGTGTTAAGTGGCATCAACCGCGATTGAGGCACTTATACTATTTCACCCAAATTTGAAAGAAGTTGTTTTAATTTAACAATTTTCTTATCAAAAAATAAATGTCCCAATACTGAAAGTTGTTTCCCGAATGATCACCAATTCTTATGTATGGGGATACAATCACATCGTCTACACCCCGATGTAATACGCTTATGCACCTAGCAATAAACTATATCCTCACGTAATGAAAAAAACTGACAATGCGATCAAAGAAAGGGAGTATCTCTTACGCATGAAGCTTTCAAATATCTGTGCTTTCTTCTCAGGCTAAGAAGGTGTGGGAAAGTGTTGGCAGTAAAACACAAATATATGGCGACTGTTTCAGCCTGCGAAATTTGTGTGACAAATTCATACAGTATGGTCCGTAACGTGTATTTTGGATAAGCCTACTAAAACCCTTCGTTAAAGCAGTAACACTTTCGCTCGTGCATGCATGGGTGGGTTTTACCTGCCACGGTTCTCGGCGGGCGTACATTTACATTTCTACCAAAAATTCCCATTTCGTCACCGAACATAATGTTTTTCGAATGGAAACTGTGTACATTTGCGGTCGTTGACTGCATTGGAAAAATAGCATGGTTTGGAGTGAGATTTTGAAGTCAATGTGGTACAAAAGTTGTTTGTAAGCTAAATTCTTTACACACTATCGTGTGCTGCTTCATCAAAATTCACTGATATCATAATGGCTTGAATTGCACTAGTGAGCTACTTCATTTTTGTGTCTTCCGTAATTAGGCACATAAATTCACTAGTTTACTAAGGTTGTTGTTTTTACGATGTATTAACTTGCAGTTGCAAAACGATCACAGAAACGGCACTGAACTGACCTCTAAGGAAAATCTGTATCACTTTTTAACTGCGAATATGCTGGCGAACTTGCGATGCACTAATATCAATCGCTTTTCTATAGAAAATATGACCTGAGCAGTGGAAATGACAAGAAACCAGAATCATCGTTCGATGTTAGTGCATCAGAGGCAGAACCGACTAAGAACGAAGCTGTTGATGAAAAACCAGGTACTTCAATCCCTGCCCGATCTGCAACACTGTTCGAATTTTGTGAAAATAGTTGAAGCTATTGGAAGTATCTCAAGCGGTGAAAAAATGGAGTTAAGCGAAATCAACAGCTAACAATTATACTGATTAATTTCAGTGCGTTCGTATCTTGTGAAACGCTATTGGGCATAACTGTTTCAAAAGGCTGCTGCTTGATGCTTTTATGCTGCTTCAAGTATTGTAGTATGCGCACTTCAAGAAGGATGCACCAGTAAAATCTGAATATGATTTGATATTAGAAAAAGCACTCCCAGAAGAACGTTCCGATGAAGTTCAGAATGAAAAAAACGAACCACTGATGGTCCAAGAGAGCAAAGAACAGGGATCTGTGGGATGGAAGACTTACAAGATATACATGAAGGCAATTGGCGGGTAAGAGATACAGTAGGAATTACGAAACCCTCTCTTTTGCTCAAATGCAATGAAAAAACAACGGGAGATCCGACTATAACAGTTTTCTTTGTGAAATCCATTAATAAAGTTGATGTGCATTGAAAAATCCACATGTTATCATCGTACATTACGTCTGTACGTGCATGACTCATTTACTGCTGACGATATGTTCAAGCAAGCACCCGAAGTGAAACATGAAATAGAAGGTGGAATTCACGGGTCTCAATCACCCACAGCGTCGAGCAATGTCGTGCATAACGAATTGCGCGATAACACGCAACATCACAAGACAAAAATTAGTTTTCAATACGATTTTGTAGTGAAGTAGAGGCACTAACGAGCACTGAAACAAAGTCACGAAAGACAACCCTATGCTGTTGCATGTAAGGACATCGCGCTACAGTGTTTTATTCGACTTCCTTACAAATCTAAGTGATGTGTTTGTTTTTGTGATGATTTCAGGTACGTACCAAGCTTCCTGATATTCTTGCTTGTCTTCGTTTATTTATGTGCAATAACTGCCACTAATTTCTGGCTGACATACTGGATCAACGAAGGAGGGCAGGTAAGCTCTTCCTTGTAAGAAAATCTGTTAGTTTGTGAGTTTTTGAAGAAGGTACTGAACTTCTCAAATTAACTGTCTAACATGTTGCTTAGCTGAAAAGTGATCTTGGACTTCGTTTTCAAAATTTTCTAACTTTACTTCCTGTTTATTTTTGCTAGGTTTAACTTTTGCTGAACCATGTTCAAAATGAGTCAGCTTTGGTTTGTATATGAATTTGGTAACTGAAATCAACACAAGAAGTCTAAACGTTCCTATGTAAGGAGTAAAAATTCAGTATCTCAAATTTTCTAACCGTTATAATGTGTTTTGCAGATCTCGTGCCCCGGTGAATCGAATTCATCAACACTTCCAAAATCAAATTTAGTCAATTGCACAGCAGACTCCAACATTGTGACCAATCCGAGAACTGGGCTTTACCAGGTGAGCCCAAAAAGCTGATGACAAAAGCTGAAGCATTAGCTCAAAATGAAAACCCCGAAGTGAACTTTTTCAAAAGCATTTTTGAAGATGGTGTTTTCTTGGTAAATTTTGTTCCAATCAATGATTTGAGGTCTTTAGAAATGTGATTTCACAATTTTTTAAATATTTTCAGGTTTTTGATCATTTCCATATTTTTTATTATACTAATGTTTTCAACATGGTCGAGTTTTCACATTCTTCACTAAAGTTTTGATAACTTATTCGTATTTCAAAGTTCACGAATTTCTCATGTTTCGATAATTTTCTATTTTCAAGTTTTTGATATTTTTCTTGTTTTTGATAATTTTCATGTTTTTGCGTTATACTAAGATTGTTTTTCAATTTTCTAAATTGCTTTCTCGTTTGTCGATTCCTTATGAAAAAGATGATAATTTTCGTTGGATATCTTGCGAAAGTCCCTAGACTATACATCAATATTCCAGAAGCAAGACCAGTTTCAGATATTGGTGAAAATCTTGGCAGTAACTTCTGAATCTCTGCGGTTGTCACCATGTGCTGTCCACCACATTCTTATGAGTACGTCCACGGGTAATTCTGGTTGAATTTCCTAGAACTGTGTGCGTAACATAACCATTGGACATTTATTGTGAAGACAATCTTGTGGAAAATGAAAGAATCTGCGAAAAATTTCTTTTTTGAATATCCGAAAGCTCTTTACCTATTCATAATCGCATTTACAGTATTCGCACCAGAAGGTCGAACGTTAAATTTTTAGAACTATCGTTTGTTCCACCGTAAAGGACTATCAATGCAATGCTAAACCCTTGTGTATTAAGAGGATCAGATCATGGATCACGAGACAGTAAGTTATCTTATATGACCAGTTGTACGTGGTGTTTTATAGTTATGCAATAAAACATGTCACGAAAAATCAAATACACCGCAATTGCTCCCCAATTGCAGAAGACATTTATTGAAGGGATAAGTCTGCCTTTGGGGTTTAGGTTGCCGAGTCAGCATAACTTACTCATTGTTATTTCTGAAAAACGTGGAGTAGGGTTTAGCCTGAAGTGTTGTAAGATTTCATTTGCAATACTTTATGGACATTAGCAAATAGTCATTTTTATTTACAGATAATCTACGGATGCATTGCAATCTTTTCTGTAGTCATTCTCATCTTCCGAGCATTCATATTCTCATTTCTAACCATCCGTGCTTCGTCGAGATTGCATCACAGACTTATCACAAAGATTCTGAAATGTCCAATGTCGTTTTTCGACAGAACGCCTGTTGGTCGTTTGCTGAACAGGTTTGGAGTTTGGTTCTTTCAGGATTTCATTTCTCTTTCACCAGGTTACATGTTCGTCACATGTTATTAAACCTTGCAGTATAGCATGATCATATGTTAATACACCAAATGGTCTGCACGTCTGGGAGATTTCGATTTTCAGTTTTTCTTTGTTTTCGCAATTATTTCTACATCGTTGGGCAGTCTCGCTTTTTCAGAGGCGTTTAAGTTTGAATTTTTGTATTGCGATCAAAAATTATTTCGCGTTTCATTTTGTTTGAAATTTTGTTTAACCAGTTGGAATGTGGCTGCAATTAAAATTAGAGCGGTTACCAATGAAATTTTCTGCTCTGTTGATTGTTTCATCGACAAAAGCCACAATCAAATCCAAGCCATCACAACCTTAGCGAATTGGTTTCCACTACGAGATGTGAGATGATCACTAAACATTTCATTTCTGTTTTTTGAGAGGCCATGCAGACTTCTTTCTAAAATCAACTGGGAAGCATTGAGGGTATTTTCTAGGCGAGGAACTTTCAACAGATTTCATCAGGCCAGATTTTTCACAAAAATCCAAAATGTGATCACAGGATTTCTAAACAAATTCAAAGTAGATACGTCGATGATGAAATTTATACACGGACCAAATGTCACTATACTCGTTAACTGAAAGCTCAGGAGAAACCACATTGTTGTCACACAGTCATCGTGGGATTTTGGACTTATTATATCCAGGAGTAAGTATGTCCTGTACAAAAAAGCCACAATTAAGCAGGGTATCGCTTATATATCAAATAAACTGTATACAAACCGAACGAAAACAACTCGCCAGGACAGTAACGTGAAAGAAGTATGGGCAGATGGGTAAGGATTTTCCATCTGGTAGCTATGGATTGTGCTTGGAATGCACGAATTTTCAAAAGCCTGTTTTCACAACGAATTTACCTTAAAATTTCCATCAAAACAAAGGTAAAGTAATAATGCAGGGGTGGCCAGCCAGTCACAGACCAAGGGCCACATTTCCTACTGTGTTACTGCAAAGAGCCACATCATATACATGGGCAAATATGAACATCACTCCATCTCTTCCTAACTCACACACACACACCTTTGCTCAGATAGATTTATAACAAATATCACACACCAACATGACAATGACAGAACTTTACAAGCCATTAATTGTTATGCATGATATTTAGTGGGATTTCTGGGTAATTACTGAGCCGCAAGAAACCGGGCGAAGAACCGCATGCGGCTTGTGTGTCGCGGGTTGGCCACCCCTAATAATGGAAGGGGTTTTCGACAGCCATTTTCCGATTGAGCAAGTAGATCAAGTGGGGTTTCTCCCAATAACTACTACTACCCAGATGACCCATATCTTGTTTTTTTCAAGTTTTTTGCAAAACATACATTTTCTGGTTGTTGAAAATTTATGCAATTTTTTTGTTTTTTACGAATTATTATCTTCAAGTTTATGCAATTGATGTTTTTTAGATGTCATAAGTTGCGTTTTGTGAATGGTCGTGCAAGAGCTAGTTGGAATCGGAGTGTCACATAATTTTGTTTCTGTGCACGCGTTTTGGCAATAATTTGGATATTTTTTCAATTTGATGTAACACGTTTCTGTCGAGACGTCATAAACTGTGTACTTGGTGCCAAGTGCATGCGCGCTTTTGATAATGCATTTAAATCCTAATGCAAAGATTTCTCATAATCTTTCATGCTGATGCAAAAGCGTTTCGTTTATGAAATATTTTTTTCGTTTATGCAAATGACGTTTCCGTAGACGACGGAAACGTAGCTTATCCGGTTAAACCTTTGTTTGTCCAACAAATTTCACCTCGTGGAGGCCATTTTGAATGTTAATCAAAGCGTTTGCAACCCTGTTTTTTTAGTAGCAAACACAGGCATTTTAACCTTTGTTCTGCTTCCCGTTCTTATTGTTCCAAGGTGCAACACCATTTTCTCTTGATTAAACTGGACATGCGTTTAACAAATCCAGTAATACTGAAATGTTCATGCTGGTTGCAACACAAAATGTCTTCAAAATGACGAGCCGCATTTGGTGCTGCTATAGGCAGATCTCGCGCTATAGTGTGGTAGGCCTCACGCTATAGTAGCACCATTACTTCTAATATTTCACACGGGCTGAGGTTGCAGTGCAATTTGTTGTTCATGTCCGTATAATGGAAATTCCTAGATAGGAGGCTAACTTGATAATTTTTTTTCAGGAAAACTGCCCTGAAGTGAACCTAATCTGCAGAGATTTTGAAAAGCCAACAAAAATTGTCTATCATGGAATGAATCAACTTAAATCAAGAAAATTTTTATAGCGAACCTATTGCATTTCTCTTACAGTGTCTCTAATTTGACCTGATTTGTTCTGCAAACATTTTCTTTTCTCTCCTAAATCCATAGATCAACGAACGCAATGAATGTACTGCACCGTATACCATATTCCTTATCGCAACTAATGTCTGGCCGCCTGCACTGATCACTCTTACCGCCAGACCACGTAATGTGTGAAACTATGCAGACGGTTGCTGTCGCGATGTGACACGATCACAGCATTTGACGCAATAATGCCACAACTTGTGATGCAAAAATTCAATAACAGTTTCAACTTTTGTTTGATTTCAAGCGATTGCATACCCATTAAACGTGTAACCGATTCTTAAGTTCTTTTAATCTGTAATGAATGAAGTACACGTCTGCCCTCAGTAAGCTTTGCCGTAAAATCTGTTTACGAAAAAGACATGAAACTTACATTTGTCCCTTGAATAAAAGCTGCGAAAATTCACCTCCGTAAGCACGTTTTTTGCTGATGCTTTGTAGTTTTCAAAGTAACTTATATTTGTGTGGCAATAATGTCACAAGTACGGTTTTCAGCAAAATAGTGCAGCACGATAGTACACCGTGCCCACCCATTTTGAACTTTAAGTAAAGTCCCTGTTGATGTTCGTCTATCAATGAAAACATCAAGGTCTAGTGCTTTATTGCTTTACTTTGTACTATGGGAGTTCGACGTGCCTTTACAATTAGAGTTTAAAATAAATGAAGATTTGCCGTATTTTCCAACAGGTAAGAGTGTTTTTCTCGGTAATTTCTGAAAAAAGTTGTTTATCCAAACGAGAAACATAAATAAGATGTTGAGGCAATATATCTTGAAAATAACAGCCACTATTTCTGTCTTCTTTCAGGTTTTCTCGCGATATCGATGAAATCGACAACCGCCTTCCCATCATACTGAATTCATTTTTTCAAACGGTATTGTATCTGGCAACAAGTTTTATATGTATTTAAAAAATTTTAGAGTGTCAGGTCTCATATGAAAGTGATAATTAATGACGGAAATTGTATCAAGTATCAACCCAAATGTTTTTGGAAACGGATACAAATCGAGTGAAACTTTTACACAGAAGATCTTGCATTTGTACATTCTACTTGTCAGTACCACTCAAAATATGATTTGTTGCAGCGAACATAATGTACAAAGTACTCTCACATTAGCCACACGAATGGCAAGCTCGGCACGCAATTGTAGATATTTCATGCAGGTGCTGTGTGGGAAAAGCAATGCTTTCTTTTCATAAAACGGTTTGCAATTTTCTTAATGTGTTTTTTCTGAAATCATCATGAACAAGTCAGTACTTTTCACAAAAAAAGCTTGAACTGTTCCAAACTGACATTTCAATTGCAATGATTGTTTCAATTTTTAAAATAGTTTCAAACTCTAGTCAGATAACTTTAACACCTTATACTCTGCACAAATGCACAATTTGCATGGTTTCGTAGCTTTTATGAATAAAGTTGCTCTGAAATTAAATCGTAGAAAAAGATTTTATATTCAGAGCTGCAGTAGCGTCTCTGCTGCTTACTGCCACGTAATCTACTTAAAAAATTTTTTTTTAAATGCCGCAGAAATTGAAAGAATACAATTTTGCACCATGCATGCGAAGCACATCCGCGAGTTTTGCTTCATTGGTCAGAAGATTTTGGTTGTTACGTTTAGCGATCTCTCAAAGTGATAAAATCTCGCTGCACTGTTGCAGGGATCTCTCGTGATCTTGTCACTCGCAACAATCTGCATTGCTTTTCCTTACTTCCTGGTCGTTTGCCTGGTCCTCGCCATTTTTTTCGCCATCTTATTCCAAGCTTTTCGAAGCGGTGTTCGAGAATTCAAAAGATATGAAAACGTTTACAGGTAATCAACGATCACTCTATATTGAAACTTGAATGTTCGCTCTCTAAGGAACATTCTAAATGATACCAGTTGGATGTGAATTGTCATTCAGCCAGTGCGCACTTCATAGATTTCTGAAGTTGTTGTTTCAACTTGCTACACCAATGCATTTTTCTGCCGATGCATAGCTGCCTAGTATTACATTAGTTATTCACCATTTAACAGATGATACGCCATGTATGCATTCTTGCAACAGTCAATAAACCGGCGATGCAACTCTGAAGTGCTTACGAAATAAGTTCCACCGTGTTTTAGTAGTGAATAAACGGATCATGTCTTAAAAACGCACGAAGGCTTTTCTTTGTGATGCAAAATTATGCAGCAAAACTTTGTTTCCTTTTAGGAACCTGCTCATCGTTCAGGAAAGGTACTGATTCCAAATAACCGTCGGCTATCGCGGATAAGTTAACCTCAGGAAATGTTAATCATAATAGTTCGACTTCATAAAACGCACATATGCATAAACATCTTCTCATGCTAAATTATTATCATCAGGGTAGCAATGCTGATTAACTGCATATGCACGAATGCGATCATAAGTACAGCAGTTTCCTTCACTTTATTTCCAATTACTTTGTTCCTACCTTTCAGGTCTCCGTACATTTCGCACGTGAGTGCAACTACGCACGGGCTCTCATCCATTCACGCATACAACAAAACGGAAGAATTTATTGAAATGTAATGAGCGGTTGGTTGTTGATTCTCGCGGCAGTTTTCTTGTATATAAGGAATAAATTAGTTCACAATAAACAGCAACGTATTTTACATCTGCTCATAAACATTGTAGTTACAAGCGCAGAAATGCACAGGTAAGTTTAGCAACCTTAAAACAATCTGCAATTTGGACAAATTCGCCTATAAACCTGTTTGTTCTGACCTGCAGCAACTACCTATAACATTCCTGCTCTGAAGCACTGATTCCAAATTGATGACTTATTTTCAACTCAAAAGCAAACATCTACTTATGTCTTGTACACAACACAAGCAACCGAAAATGGCTAAAATAATCAATTAATCTTTGAAGAGTTTTTTTCATTTTTCTTTCAAATTGAATTTATTCAGAAAAATCGCGAGAATCAATTCAAGGGAGATAGTTTCTTGGGGAGGGGAGATTTTGTAAAGGTTGCCTTCGCAGCACTTCAAACGTTCTAAAACAGGGACTTGAAACGACCACTGCCACTAATGTTATATATCCTCCATGTTCTCATTTTTTTAGACCAATATCTGCTAACCCAGACTTGAATTATGCTGATAAGTCAACATAAAATACAGCGCTGCATGTTTCCAAGATCCGCACCAAGTAGCGCAAAGTATTTATTTTATAAAAACGATTGCTTGCTGTGCATAGTACCGTTATGGATTCGGAATAAAACGGCTTAATCCATCACACTCATCTGAAGAAAGTCGCGTTTGTTTTCGTTTGCAGGTTCTCACAGTACATTGACGCGCACTCTGTTCCATTTCAATGCTACCACCACTGTTTGCAGTGGGTGACGCTGAGATTGGACACGTTCACAATCACTGTCAACTTCATCGTCGCCGTTTTCGTTGTCATCTCATCTGTTTATCCACAGTCGTTTGGTGTGACTGAAGGCTCGGCCTATGCGAACCTGGCCCTAACGTACGCTGTTCAGGTCAGCTTGAACCAAAAAGTATCTGTAAAACAACCATT
>JGI24158J21664_10000516_pt1 | contig 35979 bp, 18 predicted proteins | sample Ectturendosymbi3_FD_21664 | JGI IMG/M metagenome (IMG submission 21664) | reverse complement strand
GTTAATTATTTGAAAATTCCCAAAAGGCATCGCGGGCCGCACAAAAGGTCCTCGCGGGCCACATGCGGCCCGCGGGCCGCGTGTTTGAGACCCCTGTCCTAAGAAAACAACTTAATTTCTATGTGCAGCCATAAACTGAGAAACGTTTATCATCCTCGAAAATTGCTAAAGCGATCAACAACAATCTGAACAAAACCAACAAACACGTGCACCACCTGAACAGCAGTAAGGTAACATAACAGTTCTCACTGCTACCTCTACAACTGCAGCAACAGGTACGTATTCTGATGAACTTACTTTCACATTAACTCAGAAACTCTTAGAATCCTAACAAAATTTTCTAATCGAAATCCTTCAAAATTAAGGATTTTTGTAAAAGTCTGCAATCAATTAGTCAAAAAAGTGAAAAAATATGGTTTCTTAGACAGGACCCAGGGCGGTCAGACCTAATTCTTGCACGGCCCAAATCTATCCTGGAGAAGGACCAAAAAGAGCCAAAGAGCCAAACGAAAATTTTGGGGCCAGCAAGAGCTATTTGGAATCAAATTTCTGAAATTTGGCCCCAAAAGTGCCAACCTGGCAACCCTGGCCTAGTACGCAGAGGAATAGCAAGTGTTAGTATTGCTCTGTGACGTACTTTACGTAACAATAGATGAGTTCTCATGAGAACTTCTCAATAATTGTTACGTAACACATAGAGCAACGGTAGTGCCAACCAGAATGAGAGCGAATGAAAATTTTAGTGATACAAGCCTCAAACGGTTGCATTCAGTGTCAGCAGTCAGTATAAATCGCGGATGAGCCCGAGTGACGCTGTCGACCTGGAGTCACCCCTGGTAGCACCACAGACCAAATTTTCACTCTCCAGTAAATTTTCGATAAATCTTGAGAGTATGCCAAAGATGTCCACGGATGTTTTGTCGACCTCGAGAAAGCAAACGACAAGGTCCTTGAAAAGCTTTGGTGATTGTTTCGGGAGTCCGGTGTTGACGACCGCCTGTTACTGGCCGTCGAGTCACTGCATTCCTGCTCAGAAGTTTTTGTCCGTGTCGGCGTAGTTAAGTCACAACGATTGACAGGGGGTGTTTGAACTCAGACAAGGGTGTTTGTTGCCCACACTCCTTTTCATAATGTAACAGTGTGCTTTAACGTGAGCGAAATCGCACCCACGATCGATTTTATGCGCTATTAGGGTGATTTTCTGACTTACCAGATTTGGGGGGCAATTTCAGTTTCCAGGATGGCGATTCTACAGGTTAAATTTGCTAAAATTTTGAATTGATTCCAAAAATAGAAGCATTATTTGCTGCTTTGGATACAAATCATTTGATGCACTGTCCACTCCATGGTTCGTAACAAAGGTTAGAAAACACACAAAATTTAAAAAAACTCACTGGTGATGTAACAATCAAGCAAACATAGTCCTATATAACGCTTCACTGCCCAACTATAAGCAATGCCAATGAGAGTGTCACTGGCAGGAAGTCAACCACTGTGGTTCTGACGGAGATTATGACTTCCCAAGAATCGTTGAGTCTAATCTTTAAAATAAGATAAACGATAGAAAAAGTTTCACTGAACAGTTTGCAAGGTTGGCTAACCCAATCGTTGCATGAGCAGCATCAAATCAAGATATAACATTTGCTATCTAGCCTGTATGCATCAGGATGCGCGGGATTTTGGACTTCTCTCACACAGTACTGTTGCATTAGTTCGTTTTGTTATACTTACTGGTTGAAAACAAACAATGCTGATATAACTATCGGGAAATAACCAATCGGTCGAACGCAATGTTTGAAGAGGACTTCAGCTTTTTTGAAGGTAAGTAAAAATGGGCCAACAGTCATAACATTCATACCACTAAATCATCGCATCGACATTCCCAGCGATTGAAAATATTAATCACAAGTTGTCATTAAGTTGAGCCTAATTATTTTTCGTCGTGAACTGTCACAAATCCCTCCAACTGTATGTGTTATCATTATATTGTTGAGTTCGTTTTTGCTCCTCAACATGAAACGTCTTGTGATTCTGAAATAACAACAAAAGAAGACGCTGATCACTAAAAGAAAATAATTGAAGAACGCAATTCAGAAGTTTGCAGACGAACTCACGGCAAGCCAAATGAAGCGGAACACTGAAGACATTATTTACTGTAGAATTGTACTTACGCATTTACTGTACAATAATGTTAGGAGCGAGTAACCAAAAACCTTATAACATAACACTAACAAAACGTAGTCCAAAATCGTAATCGAAATTACCAACGATTTCGAACGGCTTTCATTCCTAGAAAAGTGACGTCACGGACGCACGATTGCGCCAGACTCACGCGCTCAGTGCGTGATCGCGAGGATCGCGAGACGGGAATCAACCAATGAAAATACACGATAAAATTGATATATATCTGTGTTACTGCTCAGTTCAATCGAGCAGTGGGCTTACCAAGCTTTTCACCTAAACCAGTAGTGGGCTTACCAAACGGGAACTAACCAAATTGACGGATATATAGTTGGTGAACTTGTGGGGTCTGGTGAATTCGTGAACCAGAATACACTTGTAGCTAACTATTATTCCAGAACGGTTAGACTAACGGAATCACCGAAGTTCTAACCAATTTTTAAGCAGGCCGTAGTGCGACTGCTTAACAATATGGATTACTCTCTCCCTCTATGACATAATAGAACTGTGCATCAACCCTTGATTACTGGTAATAAAGCTTGTGTATGTTAAAGTATATTATAAACCCCTGTTGTGAGGTATATCGCAGTGCTTAAAGTTATACTAATAAAACCATGAGCGAATACAATTTTGTTGTGATAAACTGAGCGGTGTCGAGCTAGACCGGCTGGTCCAGTATTCTTAATTGTTAACTTGGGCGTGCCATGGACATTCCTATGGACCAGTGCTCTTGCGGAATTGTCCTTAATGTGTAGTGGTCTTCTTCTTTAGAAGAGGACTGCCACAATAGCAAAATTGCGTTGAAATATGACGTCATAGCCTTCGGTAGAGCATTGTCGAAATGTTTCTTAGGCAAATAAACGTCACAGCCTGTTATCATGTGTTTTATAACCTTTGTTTCCTAACTTGAGTAAAATAATGAGGTATGAACGTGTTCTGTTGTAGAAACGCTGGAAATATGACTGTTGCAGGACGATTACGTGGAAGTTAAATGCCTAGCAAAAACAATTAGGCCTACAGTTGTAAAACGTGCTTGCAGGCCCGTCGCCAGGATTTAGCAGCAAGGGGGGCCAACAACCAGAAGGAGGGGCCAAAAACCAGAAGGGGGCAACATTTTAAAAATACAGTATTGGATGTATGTAGCAACTGGGGGCCAAACGTGAAATGAGGGGGAACCGATTTCAAATGGGGGGGCCAGGCACCACTGCCCCCCCGCTGGCGACGGCCCTGCGTGCTTATCGTGTTTTGCAAGTAGTTCAAGTGTTTTGCTGTGCTTGTGGAAATAGCTGTGTTGTGTTCATCCGATTTATGACGGAGTATAACAGTACAGTAGGTTAGTAAACCGGTAACTTACACCGGTGAGTAAATCCAACCATTACCACATCTTCGCGAAACTAAGGAATTCAAAAATCTTTTTCGTTGCCTGTTTTTTGAGGCTTGCTAGGAGGTCATTCTGTTGTGGAGATCACGCCGAAAGTTAGAATGCTTAGAAAGTTACTGGGTGAAATGCATTTTTGCCAGCTAACTAACACAATCAAATGCGATTTCATCATCCACGAACGTCTCATGTAACCTGTTTACATGGCACATTTCGCTGTGGCCTGATTGTGGCTTTAGTCGATTGTGGCTTTAATTTTCTGAGTCACGCTTAAGAGTGTGGCTTTCTTAAGCACGACACAAAAAATAGAAAGCCACAATCGGCCAAAAGCTACAATGAGGCCACAATGAAATGTGATATGTAAGCAGGCTAATTGAGCCCGTGCTAGTTTCATTCATACGGATAGCCAGACGTTTGGATCAACTACAGTGAACGTTTTCCAGACCTTAGGGGAAAAATGAAACTAATATTACTACTGTACTAGCGTTTCCCACGACGTATGTTGCTGAGGAAGGTTCAGCCAAGTACTGCACATGCGTAATAAATACCGCAATCGTGTCAACATGAACAAAACTGGTGGAAACGCCACACAATAAGAAAAAGCTTTCTATAAACACCAGGCGCAAGGTTCGCATTAGTTGGAACCAGTGGCGTAACGAGGTCAAGTGCCGCCCGGGGCCGACCATAAAAGTGCCGCCCTTTCCACCGCTCAAATGTTCTTACAGAATGTAAAAAAAATGAAAATAATGTTTTGCTTTTTAAAGATATAATGAAAAATAAAGCATCGTGAACATCACAATCAAACACTTACAAATTGGAGTGAATCTTTTTTTTCATTGTGAATTATGGGTCTTGCTTTTCTGCTTGTCGACACCTTTCTCATCGATACTCTTCCTATACTCTCTGCTTTCTCTGCATATGCATCTATGGACCCGGTATGTTCTGCCAAATGTTCCTCCCTGTTGGCTTTTACTCTCCGGTAAGTTGCAACACTTGACTTTAATCGCTTACTCATTCCAAGGGATCAAACAAAAATAAGAGAAGTGATGGCGGCATACCTACTTTACAGATGTAAACATTTTTGCATGTTAACATTGTATGAAGCTATCTCCGTCTTCAACTGGAACAAAGTATCTATACTGCATGCAGCAGGCTATAATAATAAATTTACTAATACAATATCGGTCATGTAAAGAATGTTTCTTTGTTCACTTCACGTGTCAATAGTTGTCTAATTCTCTTAGGATATGGCCCTCTTAGGTGCAGGACCTATTTTGATAAAATGGGTCAATTAGGTTTAAGCCGGCTCAAGTTGAAAAGCGCAGGCTTGTAGCTTTCATCGTGAACTGCAAACTCAGTTTAGCTGTTGGCAGGGCCTACGAGAGGGGTACAAGAGTTATCCTTCGTGCTCGGGCCGGGTAGGACGAAAGTGCGCACGCTTCGTTTTTCTGCAATCAAGTCCAAACGTACTAATGTAAGACAGTTGTCACGTTAACAATCAATCTATTTCTAATTCTCAGCATGTTAGCTGTTTTTTCTATATTCTGATTACTATACAAACAAACTATCAAAGTTTTGAGGGGACCCCAGAACCTAGGGGACCCGGTCTCAGTCTTTGTACCTCCTGCTAAAATTTGTCCCAGAGGCCCTGGCTGTTGGGTTGGGCTCCTTTCTTTTATGCATGCATCGTGTCGTTCGTTGCCAACAGACGTCTATTTCCAAAACTGCATTACACAAACTCCAACGTAGGACACCCGTGTTTTTACTACTAAGGAGTGGTTACAACGTCTTATGTTCAAAGGTAATCGCACCTGAAAAAAAAATGATTTAGGATGGTCGTCGGAAGGAGGTGGCAGGGGGGCCAAGGCCTCCCCTGGATTTTGAAATTTGGCATTTTCCTGCCAATGTTTTTGCAAAAAAGGTTATTTTCTTATTTTCGAGTTGGTCAAATAAAATTTCATCACTTTTAGCACCCCTGGAAATGTAGTTTTGGCTACTTCTGGAAAAATCCACTATTGGCCCTCGCCCATGTTATTTAGTACAGCCGTTGCCAAGTTGTGGAACTGTTTCGGCTCACGTTCCTTTTAATAAAAACCTCCACCACAACCATAGCTAAAATAGCTACACGTATCGTTTGCCATTGTGTTAGGCTTTCAAATAAAGGTTCATCGCCTCTAATTTATCAAAATGAAAGCAACATCTGTTGTAAGTTTTTTTTGTTGAAATGACTTTTCTATGACAAATGTTAAGTGTGCCGTTGAAAAAATTAAGAAGTCATACCCTCTATAAAACCCATGTTACCTATCGGCTGGTACTGATTCATTACTTTACTTGCAGTTCAAGCCTACAATCTTAGCTGTGAATTACCCACGCCAACACATGAACTGCATTGTCTCGATTCAAGAACGTCATTTTCCGACACCATTACATCACACAGGAAAACATCAGTTCTATTGAAACTGAGCAACGTTGAGAAGTCAACCTAATGACTAGAATAAAACTCATGACACTTATTGAAAATATCCCATTGAACATATAAAATAGCATGAGACGTGCCAAGAAATGTTCGTCACCAGTGCCTAGGTGTCAGGTGATGTAATGATGTGCTGTTGCTAAGGATCGAACCACAGGAGAATGAGACTTGACTATGCACCGTGATTTCATGCAGGGCTTTTTTATCAAATCTTGAGTCGAGGGGAAATATAAACTTTGAACTACCAGGCCAGTATTGTTTGCCAGTTGTTTGCTATTCTGCGGTCGAATTTCGTCTCTGTCCTCTGTTCAAAGTACTTTTGACTGGACTGGGGAAATGTCTTTTACTGGAAAGTAAGGTGTAGGGTCTGGCGTCTGGAGACAATGTCCCGGGGACAATTGCCTCCAAGTACGTGGGCTTAAAAAAACGATTCAAAGACAAACACTATGGTATTTTGTCACACTGGATTTGATCCAGATTTTTGAGTAAACTTTTTATCGATTTGCTCGCTGAACAACCAAATTTCCGAGATTTTTAGGCTACCAGCCTAGGGCTTCTAAACACAAAAACTGAAAAAAGTTTGAACTTGAAAGACTTAATTAAAATGAATAAAAATTAGCTAGAACTTTCAAACTACCTTCAAAAATTAATTTTTACTTAACAAATTGCCGCCCACCAGAAAGTTCCACCAGGGCGAAGTTTGCCGTCCGGGGGAATTTCAAGAGATTTTGCCCGAATGTTTTACAAATCAAAACTTTTGGGGGTGCGCTTGCACCTTCTTCACCCCTAGCTCCTACAACAGCGCTTGCATCCTCTAAACCAGAGCTTCTCAAACTATGGGTCGCGACCCCATTTCGGGTCGTGAAATGTAACATTGGCTCGCGAAACGAATTGGCTTGACAAGTCAGATATAAAGGTTTTTGTAAACTTAACAAGAAAATTGAAAGTAGGCTTGCACTGAAGCTATTTCTACTGCATTTTTAAAGACAATACCGTGTTTCATGCTGTCATCGTTTTGGCTATCAAAAGATAATAATTAACCAAGCACAATAAGTTATGTGTTGTTACGTCATGATTGTTTTAACGTACTGACCAACAGTATTTTTTAAGATGTTTTGAGAAACCGAAACGGTCTCAAATTTTTCCAGCACTATATCAGAATACAGTAGAAATTGGCTTTACTACCATCATCGAAATGCACTGAAACCTTGCTTGTCGAACATCTCGGTATTCTGATAAAATACTTGCGGTCTTTCAAAATTTATTTGCTGTCAGCAAGGTCATATCTTTAATAAACCCCTGCTGACAAATATTGACTTTATTGCATTCATTCCGACACGAAGGCATGATTGTGCTTCGAGCTCGTCTAGGAGTTAGGCTAATTGCTTTGAGAGCACACTGAGTAATTTTAGACTACTTTATAAGTCTCCATTTGACCCTGGAGCCAATATGCGTTTGAAACCTCTGTCGTGGATCGAACTCCAGGGACCATGGATCGAAAACCCAACCTTTCAATTGATGGACGGACTCTCCACCACTGTGCTATTGCCGTCTAGGTTTATTGTTCTGTTTTGTGTTCCGGGTCGCAACCTTAAGTGTGTTGGCCTTACTTTGCGTGTACACTTTGCATTGACACACTGGCTTCTTTGTTCTATTGCACAAACATCTTTTCACGGTTCGTGTCCTTGCCAGACGCGTAGCCAGGATGGCAATGGGGGCAATTGGCCCCCCAATCCAAAAGTTGAACCAAAATTTTTCAGATTCATCAAGCTTTTGGTGTGTAAGCCAAACACATACTTAAGTGCAAATCATCGAAACTGCTTAAGAAACCTATCCAACTTCAACTTTTAGTCGAACCTGATCAAAGCGGTATGGTCAACCAATTGTCCATGATTGATCAAACGTGTAAATGCTGGAGAATTCATATCATGACTGACATTTACCTGAGGTTTAAGTTCCTTGTGGAAGTGGGTGATAATGATATACAAACTTGCATCTACTGTAAGCGCTTGTGGTCACTAACCGCAAGTAAAAATAAAGACTAACGCTTTTCGCAGCTGTTTCTGGCGCACCAGCTTGCTGTATTCCACCTGTAACATTAGTTTTGGATGTAGGTTAAAGCTTTTATTTATTTTGGTTTAAGGGTCCAAATGTCTTTTTGGCTTGCCTAGAAATTTGGTCGGTTCGACTAGACAAACCCGGGTAAGTTATTACATTTCTGAAGAATGCCAAACTATTCCATAATTGTAGTCACAAATACCAAACGAAATGTTTTTGGTATGCAAATTTTAATGAAAATTTAGGCCACAAAATATGGTTGAGTTATTAGCCAAAGCTTCAGTATAGAATAAAACACGTGGTTTTTAGATGAAATTAGAACATATGGTTCTCAAGAAATTAAGACACGTATTTTTAGTGTCATAGTTTAGAACGCATAGCTCCATAAATACAAACATATAGTTTGTTATAGTTTTGTAGAGCCAATATAGGCTAGTAAACTTCGACATAGAGTTTCCGTATTTTGAGAGAAACTTAACCTCTGAGTTTTGGGTGAAAAATCAAGCTTTTTATACTTTAAATCTTTGTTTCTTCTTTCAAGCTTCGTTGGAGCCAAACCTTACACAACTAGTTTCCTGTTTGTGTTTTTTTCTTTGTTCACTATAGTTTTGGTTTTTACTTCCTTTGGAAAATTCCTTCGTGATCCTCTTTTGGGTGTTATTTCCTGTAGCATGTTGTTTGGAGCACTTTTTCAAGGCCTTTTTTTGAGATTTCCAGGTCTTCCTCCTTCCTGCCATATTTTGCAAGACAATGAAACATTCTGATATGACTCTGACGTAATTAGTACATAGGTGTAGCTAGGGGGGGCCTAAGGGGCCATGATCCCCCCAATTTTTAGAAAATATAGTCATTTTATGCTTTGAGAGGCGTTTTTCTAGGCAAAATAGTGTTATTCGCCTTAAATCAAACATTTTCCCCCTCCCAAATTTTTAGGCTGGTTACGCCACTGAATTAGTTGCAACTTTTCTCTTTAGTTATCTCGTTGTTAAGGAAGGTTAGCTGTTTAACATGTGACTCCTCATGTAGCCGTCACATGTTGTTGTGCAAAGTTTCAGTTCCTGTTATTTGTCAGTGTGTGTCATGTGGTGTCTTCCTGACATGTGTCATGTGGTGTCTTCCTGACATGTGTCATGTGGTGTCTTCCTGACATGAAACTTTTGTTGTTTATCTTCCTTGTTTGTTTTTTGTAATTGGCTTGTCACGTTTTCTTTCAGGTTACTTCCAAGTCTTGTGACTTGTTACTTTATCTTTTGTAACTTTGGCAGATGTGCCAGAATGGTCTTTGTATTTTCTTTATAGCTGCAAGATTGCTGCATGCTTTCATGTCACTTGTTTTCAGCTTCGTGCATCTTTTGCTTGGCAAAACCGGCTTTTACTGGTTTCATCCGTTTTCAAGCTCTAGGTTTCAGCTTGTCGTTTGTTGCTTTTGGCTTTTACAAAGTAAAGTTTACTTTCATCGAATGTCTTTCTTTTGTAGCTTGGTTATTGTTCAAATATGTCATTATTTGTGAGCGGTGTTCATTCAATGGTGTTTTTTTAATAGCTTGTTGGGGTAATGGAAAGGGGTCCCCAACAAACCTAATGTGATGTAAACTGTATTTCAAAACAATTGCAAAAATTCCGCAAAAAAAGAAGCAATCCAATTTCAAATGTTTCTGTGCCATGCAATGAGGCCATAGTCACTGTTTGGCAACAATAGCATTCATTCTCAGGGGCGCCGGAGAGCGGGTGCATGACGAGGCATTGCCTCCCCGGACCTTTCACAAGGGGGGCAACGGGGGAGGAGGTGCCTCTTCAAAAAGTATCACATGCAATTTCCAGGTTTATCAAGATAGAATTGAAACAAATTTATTGCAGCCATTCGCGCACACAAACTTTAGAGTGATTTTCTAGAATTTATGGTATTATTTTTGAGGTATTATTACTTTAGCATAGACTCGAAATATGTAGGCTACTACCTATGTACGTGTGGCTCCCCTGCGGGCCGTAGTTTGCCCACCCCTTAACTAAAGCAAATTTGTTCCCAGTCGATTGGATTTTGTTATTTACAAACTAATGAATTTTTAAAACACACTTCAACCGCTTACGCTAGAGTAACTAGATCAGCGGTTCCCCGACTTTTTTGTGCGCGGCCCAAATCTGAGTTTGGTGAACACCACCTCGCGACTAAGTTCTTTTTTAATATCAACAATCTACTCTTTTCTCACGTACCTACACTGCAGACAGACAGACAAGCAGTGGAAACGTTGAAAATACACAACTTCGATTTGGATCGCCTCCCGGCGCGGCCTTTATTTGACCATTCGCCGTCCATGTTTGGGTTTCGACCCATACTTTGGGAACCACCACGCTAAATGAACTAACCAACGCTTGTGTTAACTGTGGCGAAACGTATTTCTTAACTTTAGAGCAGAGCCGTGCTGATAATTAATCGCTTGTGCCTTCGTTTTCGCAAATACTCAACCTTTTTCACTTCTTGTATAGTATGGTATGGTTCATTTTCATGCATTTTTGTGACTCAAATCACGAATAACACGAATGCAGCAAGAAGAAAAACAATAACATCAAAGATCACAATTTGATTTCATGTTGATGAGAATATTAAAACATCAGGAATTTCAGGTTTCGCAGTTATATCCTTTAGTCATGTTCTAACATGTTGAATCACACAGGGTTGGGTAAAGACCACATGGGTCAAGCTCTCAGCCAGCCCTGTTGCCAGCGCAAACCAAATTTTAATTGAAGACGTTTTATAAGTAGTAAAAAAGTCAAACATACACAAGTTTGTTTAGAGAACATTTGTAACTTCCCCCTATTTATGATTTTAAAAAAATCATATTTGTGAATTATATCGTTAAATACCTGATCGTATTTGGGAAGCAAGCTTAGTGCAAGTAGCGCACGCGAAAATGCTTCCGAGGTCCCATTTCACAACGTTTCATGTCATAAAATCCAAACATTTTTCAAACGCGTGGAGGGCTCTACCCTATTTTTTTAAATAGTTTCAAATGGAAGTTCATGTTTCGTGCTAATTTAAAGATATAAGGATTAATAAAGCTCTTCAAAATCGCAATCAAACGGTAACAAACTGAAATGTGTCTTGTTTTTGATTGTCGATTATGATTCTTGCTTTTTCTGCTTGTCGCCACCTTTTTCATCAATTTTCTATTTTTTGCTTTCTTTGCATAGGCATATACGAACCCCACATGTTTCGTCAAACTTTCCTCCCTGTCGGTTTTTAAATCTCCGGTAAGCTCACAGCATGACATTTTAATAGTTGACACATTCCAGTGGATCAAACGGAAAACTTAAGGGATGTGATGGCGGCATACCTACGTTACAAATGTAAAGATTTATGTATGTTAAAATTTCGTGTAGTATCCCCTTGAACTGAAAAATAGTATATATACCGCGTGTAGCAGGCTATATAATCAATCTGATAATATGATCGCAGTGATGTAAAGAACGTTTCATTGTTCACTTCACGTTTCACTAGTTGTTTTTTCCTCTTAGAATATATAGAAAACTTCGAACGTTAGCTCTGTGGGCACTTGCGCGGAGCTCTCTATAGGTGCAGGGACCCATTTTGAAGAAATATTTTAAACAGGTTTAAGATATGGTTGAGATGCAGTCTTCATCGTGACCTGCGCAACTGGTCTAGCTGTTGTGTTGGACCTCTTCCAATTGCACGTGCATAGTGTTATTCCTTGCCTTTGTTCGTTACCAACAGAACCATCACCAGACGGTCTTCAATTGGGAGACTACGTTTGTGCAGGGGGGACTGACATTCTAAAATTTGAAAAAAAATCCGCTGATTTGTGTTTCATATTTCAATTTTGGGGGACTTGTAGCTTTTCGGGGGGCTTAGACCACCAAAGCCCCAGTAGCGACGGGACTGATTACCAACAGACATCTATTTCGAAAACTGTATTACCAAACCATGCCAGCTGTCACATATAGGCCTTTTGGATGCTCAGAAGTGATTACAACGACTTACGTTCGACGGTTATTGCGATGAACAACTTTATTCAGTACACCCATTGCCAAGCTGTACAACCATTTCGAGTAACGCTTTTTTTAATAAAAGCGTTAACCACAATCATATCTAAACATATCGTTTACCCTTGCGTTAGGTTTTCAGATTAAGGTTCTTGCCTCAAATTCACAAAAATGAGAGCGACACCTTTTTTAAACATTTCTTGTTGAAATAACGTTTTCTATGACTGCCAACGTTTAAAGTGTACCGTTGAACAAAGGTGACTTCACGAAAACCACGCTGACTATCGTCTGGCCACGTTGCTTATCTTATTCACTCTACTTACAGTTGAAACCTACAATCTGAGCTTAAAGTTACCCACGAAAATGCGCCAACTGCACTACCCTGCCTCAAGAACGTCATTTTTCGGCACAATTACGTCATGCAGAAAAACAGCAGGTGTATTGAGACTGAGAAAAGTTATTTTTGCAAAGTTCTTCACTTCAACCGCCAGAACTTAACGCTGACAGGCCCACCTAATGACTGGGCAGGGCCGGATTTAGGGAGAGCGGGGCCCTAGGCCATCTTAGTTTTGGGGGCCCCATGCTGGTGTGACCTATTTGTTCGCTTGTCTTAAAAACGTGAAAGTATGCCCCTCTTACGTGTATTACCCCTCAAAATTTTATCGTGTGTGGTGCCTACTTTGGTTCTACTATTGCCTTAAATCTTCAACAGAAATTAGAGCCTTTGATACATTCCTCTCAACAACAAACGGCAATGCGATCTTTTCTTGAAATTTATAGCCTTTTCTGGTAGTAGAAATATTCTCTTCGTTAAATTTCCGTGATTTCTAGCGTTTTTCCAGGTTTAATTTTCGATTATATGCATTTTCCTGCTGGACCATGCTGCCCCCCTCGAAAATATCATTTAGTTGTCGATCTGATTAGCTATACGTAAACTTCTTTGTTATAGTAATCACATAGCCTATTTTATCGAACAAACAAGCACAATCCATCCAGTGGACACAGGCTTTCCAAATAATAGAAAATATAGTGTTTAATCCTCTATGCTATCACAGGCTGATGGTAAACATCATGAAGACAAACTTTGCACAGCAAAGTATTTTCGCAACACCCTCAGCTAACCATATGAAGTAAGCCAAAGGTAGACACGTTCTTCCATGTAAAACTCTGTTCTAGCAAGAAACTGTTCTAGCTGATTTAACTAACATCTACAAGCTGTAGACTAGAGCTTCAACAAGCAAGGTCTGTGTACAGGCTATCTACAGTAGTTGGAAACAACCAAACGTAGGTCCGCATCAAACACGCCATAAATTTGCCTACTAAGGTTCATATATTTCAGAAACAGTACAATTGAGAAATTGTTTTGAGAGACCACTGTGCTGCATTGACGAGGGTTCTTGTTCGAGACGTTGGTATTTTCGCTCGTTTCAAAGTAAATTATGAAGTTATGCGGCTTATGCCTTTGCACAATTTCGCAAATTTTAAGTTGGTAATGAGTCGTCGTAGGAAGGATTGCGCGGGTTCCTAGGCCATGGCCTATTTGGCCTATGTGTAAATCCGTCACTGGACTGGGTTGCAGCTTATGGCAGTTATTGCAAATACCCACTGAACATTAAAAAATAGCATGAGATGTGCCAAGAAATGTTTCTTCATAATTTTGGCAATGGCAATTAGAGGCATGCCAACGCCTGAAAGATGCTTTTTACCGGGGCAGTTTAGTCCAACGATCTTGCCCAAGGAGCACCACGGCGAGTCACTCACTGTCTGTGAATTGGACACACAACCTTCCAATTGAGAGGTGGACACTCTACCACTGGGCTATCGCCGCCCCAGCGAAATCTTCGTCGCCAATGCCTACGTGTCAGGAGATGTTATGACGTGCAGTTGGGGCGTTACTGTGAAGCCAAAGATACGAGAAAAAGGATTAAGCTAGCCTTGACTATTTACAGTGATTTCATGCAAAATTTTTTATCAGATTTTGAGAGGAGGGCCAATATAAACCGAAAACAACTGGAGACCTAACGTTTTTAGTCTGCGGTCGAATGTCATCTCTTTCCTTTGTGAAAAGGACTTTTGACTGAGATGGCTGAAATGGCTTTGTCTGCCGAGGAAGGTGTAGGGACTGGGGCGCAATTGGCCCCCAAGTAAGCATGCCCGTAAAGAGGGGCGCAGGAAAAATTTTCGCCCCCCTTGGAATAATGATTTGGATGTGGTTTCAAATTATTGGACATAGTTAAAAAAGATTGGGTCCCTCTCAGAAAACTCTTCGCCCCCAAACATTTTGTCAATCCACTCACTCCAAAACCACATGTCGTGTTCTTTAAGGCAAGCCTACCAGTCTAGAGCTTCTAAACATGAAATTTGAAAAGCGGTAGAACATTAAAAATGCATTTAAAATAATAACGAAAAACTAGAACTTTTAAACTCCTTTCAAAAATTCATTTTTGGTCGGCCAAGTGCCGCCCCCTTAAAGTGCCTCCCGGGGCCCGCGGCCCCCAGGCTCCCCCCCGTTGCTACGCCACTGACGCCAACATCACTAAGCATTATGACAAAGCTGTGGCATTGTGACATGCCATAACACGAGGGTCAGACATTGTGACCGAACAAGAACGCTCGCTTGCCATGTCCAGTGTCCACGATGCCTCGTCCTTCTCACGCTATAAGAAAGGATAAGTTAGCCCGCACTGCTGCATTTCAGGCAAGTAGATATTAGTCAGAAGCTGGTTGAGACGAGTTTATGTCCGTGGCTGTGAGAATTTGACTTTTATGCAAATAATTGCTGTTGAGGTCGTACAATTTTAAAAATTATGTATTTAAACCGCTGCGGCCCATTCCGACTTCATGAAACTTCTTCGATGGCCACTAGTGTCCAATAAATAAGCTGAATACAATGCTCCAACCAGAGACTAAGGTAGAGAACATTAGGTAGTCCTCGAAAAATTAGCAGTTAGTATCGTTGTCGTAGTAGTTGAGCAAATATGTTAACTCATGCAAGAGATTTGTTAGTCTTGCTTAGAGCTAGCTTTTTCTGTCCAAATTTGGCTTTCTGTTCGATATCCAAGGCCTTGTGAAAAGGTCCTGACTGTGAGAAACTAAAATCTACGTGTGACAATTTAGGAGCTGTGACTGTGTACAGTTCAGAGGTAGATGGCAAGCAATTATGTGAGAAGAATCTAGCTTGCAAAATGCTGGTTTCAACGGTGTAACTTAAAATTATCGCGTCCTGAGGTCCTGACATTCTTCGAATTGCTTTGCAAATAATGCTGACAATGGCAGTTATACAGTATTTACTGCAAGCTGCGAACAATCTTTCAGTAAACTGAAACTATGGTCCTTTCATACCTCCGGGCCTCATTTATTAACAATAATTCAGGGCAGGTATGTGATATAGCTTTGATGAGAATAGAAAGAGACGAAACAGCAAAAGCTTACTTTGATGAAATCATAGACGAGTTTGCTTCGATAAAGGCACGCAAAGTGTTGTTTTGTTTTAATCAGCATTTTTGTGTAATTTAACCGGAAAAGAGTGGATATGTTTATGTCTCGATAAAATTGTGTTTTTCGAACAGAAGTGTTACATGCCTTGCACTAAATATTTTATTGCACATGTCAGACTGAATGTGTCTCGTTTCGAAAGAAATTGTCGTTTGCAGTTGCAATATGTTGTTTGATTTTTTTGTAAGACATACAATTTTGTCAGGCAATACTACGTCGACCAATAGACAACGATAACGTTCTTATTTGAATGTTTTGATGCTCATCAGTAATAAAACTAAATGAGTATAGAATATGTTGCAGTCGCTATTGAGAATTTATATTATTTTGCTGAAAAGTTTAAAGCAAAAATAAACACATATATGTTCCGTATTAAAATTTATTTACTCTATGGTTTATCTTTTGTAAAAATTGTGCCTATATTTAATATTTAAATTATTAGAAAGGGCGCACATTTCAATTTTGCCATGGGCGTCACTTCGCATAGATACGCCACTGTACACGTCTGCTCCTTGCGACATCACTAGAAACTAGGAAGTTATATAAAAACATCATTTCAGTTGAAAAGGAACTTTGTTCGAGTTTTGTCTCCTCATCAGATATTTGCGAGTTGATGCGAAAAGCGTACTTGATTGCCTTCGCTGCGACCGTTAGTTGACCTCGCTACGACCTTGAGTTGATCTCAAATCACCTTTTCATACATAAACTATACCCATCAATGTGTGTCAACGACTTGCTTCGCTGGTCTGAAATTTATCCAAACCTGAGTGCGGGCGTTGATTGGCCGTGAGGGACAATCTGAAAGTTAAACTACAAAGTCATTTGCTCTCAGCAGCGACAAAGCCAGCAGAAAAATTTGGGAGGGGGGGTAAAAATTTTAGGGTGACAAAATTTTTTATTTTCGGCGAGCAACAGTATTTTGTTTGGGATACCGCCTCTTAAAGCACAAAATGACTAGATATGCCAAAAATTTGGGGGAATGGTCCCCTGGCCCCCTGGTTACACCTATGGCTCTCAGGCCAAATTGGGAGAACATGTGGCACAACATGTGGAAGCTCACTGTCGCAAACCATGCGCAGAGTGCCTCTTATACTTCACACAACTGAGCTGTTTTTTTCAAGCCGTTAACATTTTTTGAACTTTTTTTGCTAAGGGGGTTATTTGCATTGCCTTTGTAATTTCATGCTAATTATAAATGTATTATTCGAGGTTGCGACTTTTACATACGTCAGTTAGCCGAATATCAACTAATGTGGAAAGCATTTGCAGTTTTCAGCTCAAATGTTTGGTCAATCTAATTACGACGTATAGATTTGTGTGGATTTGACCACAAAACCTATGGACTGGTTTCGCTTTTGGCCTTGGGCGCAACACTAGGACATCGTTTTTAAAAGAAAAATAGAACGTCCTCCGAGGACGACAAAATGTCAAAATGCCTTCGTTTCAACTTTCGTATGTTGTTGAATGAAAGCTACTGTGTCCACATATTTTCGTGTAATTTTTGTGGCTTATATTCTGGGACGGGCTGTGTTCAAGAAACTACGGCAGTGTTCCGATTAGAGCACCTCGTTGGCCGGTTGTTTTGGACTCTTTTTGGCGAGTCCTGGTTTTTGCGTTTTTTTGGCGATTTTTTGTTTTGGCATTTTTTTGGCGCCCGTTTTGGCGAGTCCTTTGCCAAGTCCTGCGTGCACAGGGGCTTGGATGCCAATCAACACTTTTTTACCTGAAACACTGCTGCAGCGAAGGGTCGCCATTGTCTTTCTTTCGATAATCAAAATATGGCAGCCCTATTTGGCAACGCAGTTTTTTCAAACGTTTAATACAAACAAAAATCTTGTCCCCCTAAAATGTGTTTTGACCCCCTAACCTTGAAACGTGGGTATGGATCTGTGGCACTGTTCAGGTCGCATTGCACTTTACATCTTTTCTGGGTGTTGAGCGTAGTGATCATCTAACATGCTGCATACGCAGTTAAAAGTTTCTAGCAGCAGTTTGTGATTTTACTGAACTCTGCATCGATAAAACCAGAAACAACTGAAAGCGGTAAAGCCATGACATTCTTAATTTCAAGTCGAACTATTCTTGTCATGCTGAATGAAATTAACACATGATTCAAATCACAAATACACCGAAATAAAACAGAATGCAATGATCCATGCATTCTGATTTTCTGAAAAATGAGACATTTTGCAGAAATGCGTCACCTTAACAAGGCTAATTTTCACAGTCGTTTTCATTTGCAGGGTATTTTTTTTAAAGAGCTTATTTTGTTGAATTAGGCCAACGAGATACAGTGTTCCACAATAAAGGATATATTACTGCACTGATGGAAAGTGTAAAACTTGCTTGCGTTGCTGCACGTCAGCTGCAAAACTAGATGGTTGTTAAAATATTGGCTTTAGCCATTCGCACAAAAACAAGTACGAACTGCTGCATGTACTGTTGCATTTATTTTAGCAATCGTTGCAATGAGGGTGGATGTTATATGTTGCTAGTTCATTTATTTCTCTTCTGTTATCGAACGCACCTGGTGGCCTCGTCAGACTGATTGCGCTCTTGGTCTCTGTTGTTTGGTCATTTCATTCGTCTGTTGACCCTAAAGCGGGTAGCATCACCTTGGTTGTTTGTACTGTGTGCATAATCCTTTTGTTTGCTCACTTGCAGGTGAGTTAAATACAGCTCACTTCGAGTCATCTGTTTAATTTATTACAATGCAGAGGAACAGTTGTCTGCTTCGATGCGAAAAATTTATGGAAACCCGGGCAGTTTCATTTCAACTGGGTTTACACTTTCTCTGCCCTGCTCAGCTCCTTGCGGCAAACCACGATAGAAACCGGTTGCGACTCAGTACTCCTGTGCAGCTGTGTTGATCATCTGCAACCTCTTCAAAAAATATAACCCTATTAAATTCACAATACTTCCCCCATTAAATTTATCATAAAAATTTGTGAAACTGTCGAGGGGTGCCCGACGCAGAGTTGCAAGTCGGGACGGGCTTTTCGGGTCGGGCCGGGTTCGGGCTTAAGTTTGTCAAAATGTTTCTGGCCGATTTCGGGCCTGCATGCAAAACGTTTTAATAACACTCTGAGGAAGGATTATTTTCTTTCGTGATGTACGTTTGTAGTGCTCACGCGGTGACTTCTCTGAGTCAAGTGATTGTGATTTTTCTTCAGATAATTCCATTTGCAAACCCAGCTGCGTTCTTTTGTTCTCTGCACGGATTAGTCTCACAGTCTTTCTGAGAAGGTGAGAAAATTAGCACGCGTTGACACTGCGTCGAAAAGATCAATAACTCACGCGATTCTTGGTTTCTGAAGAAATGCCCTACAAAACGGATTTCCATGCCGATAGCGCTATCCTAGATACTTTGTTTTATGCCTTTAACGCCATCCTGGATAGTTTTGCGATAATTTATTTTTATTTTGAGAAACATTACATTCCGCAGCATTATCGTTGACTAACAAGCTAAGTTTGTGTTTGTTTAAACCAATGTTTTGGTCAAGGTGACTGGTATTTTGCGTGTGACAAAATAGTTTACCTGCAGCTACACCCGCACAATACGTTTTTGATACCCCGCTGTTGCGCATATATTGACTCACTCGGTAAATTTGACTTTTGGGCCTAAGTCGGGCTTCAAAAATAGATGTCGGGCTTGTGATTTCGGGCTCGGGGAGGGCTTCAAAATTATGCCCATTTACAACTCTGGCCCGACGAGACAATCTGTTGAACGTTTATTTTAAGACAATCTGTTGAACGTTTTTTACGGTGCGTTTTAACTGCAATTTCCATGAAATTGTTTGGCGTTTGCGGCAATAAACGCAACTTAGTTTAACGCAGAGAATAAGTTGATTTGTTTTGTTACACTGGGTGTTTTTGAGCGGCTGAAATCAGTTCTGTCCAATAGGAACAAAATGTTGATAAGCGCCAGCGCGTGCACACCACCGTCATCAACGTATTTTCTGGCTGTTAAGCCATCACGTCATGCCAGTGACAACAGACGTCCTGGCTAAAACCAATCTCCTCCGGCTGAAGCAAAATATTTATGAGCGCGCACATCTCCGTCAGCGAAAACGTATTCTCTGTCTTTGCAGCATTTCCGGAGGGTGCAGAAGCCTTGCGCTTTAAGTGGTTTTCGAGTGTTTTGCTTAGCATCACTCCAGCACATGCTCAACACCGCCCTTATTAGAAAATTCCCACAAGCAACGCTGTTTATTCCGTCAAGTAGAGTTTTAGTAGTTGCTACTTATTTTGATGTCAACGAAGTCCGCTGTCACAGGCATCATCTCTTGGAGATCGAAACTGATGACAGCTTCTGAAACTTTACCTAGCGGAACAAACAGCCCTGTCTATTAGAATGTTCTGGAAGGGCAACGATGAAGCATGCAGTGGAGCAATGAAAAGCAAAACACTCGAACAGCTACTTAAAGCACCGGACGTCTGCACCCTCCTCACGAAACGCTGCAAAAGCAGAAAATGCGCTTTTGCTGACGGAGATGCGCTCACGTTCAAAAATATTTTGCTTTAACGGGACGAGTCCGTTTTTATCCAGGAAATCAGCTGTCACTGGCATCACATCATGGCTCAACAGCCAATTTGTCTCGATGCTGTTTTGCTCGCCGTGCGATCCACAGGCAAAACGAGTTCTCGGAATTGTTTATCGCGTTTTTGAATTTGGACTCTTTTGCCCCAACTTGCAACGTTGCAATTCGACTCGAAAACATGGATTTGAACAGCGAGAACTATTTACTACTTATTTGTACAAAAATGTCTAGAAACATTTATTAAGTCTACTTAGAAAAAGCGCAGGAAGCAACTGTAAATTGGTTGACGCTGCCTCAAAATTCGTTTTTATGAAATTCCCATGTCCACCTTGTAAATTAGCTGACACTAAAATTGCTGAAATCCGAGAGTAAATATCACAATCAATTTTTTTGCTACGTCGGATCAAGTGCCGCAAACGCAAAAAGATATTTCAAACCAAATGTGAATGGCTCCAACAATTTCCCAGAAAAAAACTGTAAAACGCTTTTGTGAAAATAAATGTATTTTTGTGCAAAATGCTTCATTCAAAAGCGTACGACCCGATCGAAGGTTATTCTGGTTATCTCGGAATTGCAGCATCAAGCCATGAACCACAGAATTTGAGAAACAGAGGTAAAATTTTAGAAATGATTTCCTACAGGGAGTACATGGAAGGAAACCCTTACAACATCTGCCTAAACAGCTTCTCTCGAACTCAGAGGTGGCGGGTGTCTTGTGTTGATAAACTCATATGACATCCGATTTTGGTTTGTGAATTATTTACTACTGAGAACCTAATCAAATCATGCTGGTCGCTTAACCCAAGCGAATTATGTAACGTGTCACTGACCGAAGTGAGTCGAGGCCAAAATGAGGCATCAACTGCCACACATCTTAACTGTTCAATGTGTTCGCCAAAACGAGTTAGTCTATCAACGTCTTGTTTTAGTTAAAACTTAATGGAAAAAATTAACGGAGATCTGACACCTCCCCGACTCATCGATTCAAGTAGAATTATCTTTTAAAGACTATAAGCAGTTAACAATCGATGCAAGTCAAGCTATTCAGCAATAAAAAAACGAGTTGTTAAAAGTAGTGCTTCTTAAACCTTTTCGGTTTCGTCCACCCCTGCCATCGATTGCTGCATTTCTATTCACCCTTGTGAATGCATGCAGCCAATGTGACAATGCAAACAGAATATCGAATGTTCTTTGTTAGACAACAGCATTTGTTCTGCTTTATCCACGGTACACTTTCCGCCTTGCTGCAAATTCGCTACGATCTTCAAACATGCTTTGATTAGACCGACCTTGGCAAAATGTTTTTTTCGTTTCAACAGCACCTGTGCCATTTGAAAAGAGGAAGGGACAAGAGGCTTTTTACCAGCAGAGGTGTTTACGGCTGATGTCTGGAGGGATTTTACCAGGGTTGTCCATGGGACATATTTATCTGTCCTATTCCCATCCCGTCCCATAGCAATTTATGCCTGTCCCATCCCATGGGATTCCCATTACATTATTGTATTAATATGGAATACAATACAATTAAAATTATTAAATTCATGAAAGTTTAGGTTTAGTATCTACTAAATAGGACTACATGTACAAAGAGACATGCAAAAACGACAAAATTTATTGACTTTAAAATTCAGAAGCATAGTCTAAGTATGACAATTCAGTAACATTCTGACACTCTCATGCTATTTCTGAGTCTCATGGGAAATACAAATGTGTGCTGTCCCATCCCATCCCATGGGACGTTTCCCATGGGATTCCCATAGGAATGACATTCCCATGGACAAGCCTGCAGATTCTACGAAAACATCGTCATGGAGTTGCTCCAACTCGTGAATAATACTTCCAATTTGACCTATGGCGGTGTAGGCTCCGCGCATTCATGCCAGTAGCCATTTATGGAAAGCACTTGCTTGAAAAAAGCCCTGCTGTGTGATGATCATCCAACACAATTGCGGTTGAATGTAATAGTTAATCCGAAAATGCATAAAGCATTTTTTCGATAGTTTGCGAGGATTTGCTTTTCACGCAAAAACGCAGTTTATCATTTGGAATCGCTTTCCTTGAGGATCTCTAAATGGAAACGCAATACTACCAAAGACTCTTTTTGGTGAAATTGGCTCCACAATATTATGTTTTAGCCTGGTTCCTAGAGTTTTAGCAAAGTGCTCGACGTTTAGCTTCTTACATATATATCTTAGAACAGGTAGTAAATTTCACATGTGACCATATATGATAACCATGTACGATATGGTGTGGAAATATGGGGCGCCGTTCGTAAAAATATTATATCTGACAGATTTAGCACAAAAACTGCTATCTCTGCACGCATTTTGCTATCTCTGTGCGCATTTAGTTATATCTGCACAGAGATAGCCATCTCTGCGCGCGTTTAGCTATCTCTACGCAGAGATAGTTATCTCTGCGCGCATTTAGCTATCTCTGTGTGCATTTAGCTATCTCTGCGCACATTTAATTATATCTGCACAGAGATAGCTATCTCTGTGTGCATTTAGCTATCTCTGCACACATTTAGTTATATCTGCGCAAAGATAGCTATCTCTGCACGCATTTAGCTATCTCTGCACATATGTAGCTAAATCTGCATGCATATATAGCGCTGAAGCGTGTCAGAGGAAAACATGGTATCCTGTCTGAAGAAAAACCTGGTGTTCTGTTTCAATAATCCAGACAAAAGCTAGGCGACTGCAAGACATGAATTCCCTGGCGTCATATAAAGCTAGGTGGTTTCATTTCATAATAACATTGGTTTGTGCAGACGATGGGCTACAGTAAACTTGTGGTGGTGGTCTCAGTGTTAGCGCCATTTTTTGCTTAAAATGTCAAAGAGTATCTCGTCAAGTCTGACCATTCCAACTGTTCTCACCAGGCGCAGCTCACTGCCTCTCAGCGCCTTGTGCACAAAGAGAATGCTCTCACAGAAAGAGCGCGGAAGCGAAGTGCTCAAGGGAATAACGCTGTCATAGAAAAAGTGCATCGATATGGCTGTCTTTGCGCAGAGATAGCTAAATGCGCGCAGAGATAGCCAAATATGCGCAGAGATAGCAGTTTTTGTGCTAAATCTGTCAGATATAATATTTTTACGAACGGCGCCCCATATGGAAATCGTAAAGCGCATACATGCGTGACTGGTCATGCATGAAGTAAAGCATGCGCTGCAATTTCCACGTTGTTTGGGGCTGGTGCGCAAGATCAAAAATTGAATAGGCCAGTTAATTGGGCTTAAGAGTAAATAAGAAATGGAAAATAAAAACGATAGTTGTTTCTTTTCTTTATTTTTACTTTAAATAATGCATGTGTTTGCTATTTTTTGCAAAAAGGCTTAACGTCTCACTTTATTTTAGCACGTTCATAATAAAGAGCCTCTTACATCGTACAGAAAAAATAGTATTTGAATTTTCAGTTTTGAACATTTCAAGAAGCTTTTGAAAAGATGTATGACTTATCTGTTTCTTTACAAAATCAATCACCGTAGTTGTTACCTACATAAAACCATGGATTCTTCATGGTAAAGTCGTCATGCAGTGCAAAACTGATTTTTGACTATGTAAAGTACATATATAGTAAGTTACTAGTGTTAATGTGTTGCTCCGCTTACAGTACTCAAGCTTGTTGAAACCTTAATAATACCATTAAAAAACTGCAGCACTATGCACAAAGTTATACGGTTGTTAGCATGGTAAAACATTTGGAATGACTATTTCGTGTGGAGGAGTCGGAGTTTTGGCACCATGAAAAGAGAAGTTAGAGGCGAAGGTTTTTGGTATCGGCTCCACAGCAGTGGTGACAAACAAAGACCTTTGCAACAAATTAGAATGTTTTGTTGCTTTTCAGACAATTCAGAGGCGGACGACGCTCCTCGCCGCAGGAAAAGGTTGAAACAAGTGAGAAGGAACGAGAAAGGCGAGACTGATCTCCACAAAGCTTGCATTGAAGGCCAACTGAAACGAGTGGAGCTTCTGCTGGAGCAGGTTGAAAGCGGACGTGCTTCTGCGTCAGCGTTTGAAACCTTATTTTCAATTTTACGACACTTCGGGAAAATGTTTGTGTTAATTGCAGAATTCTTTAGTCCTGATCACCCCCTCTTTAAAGCCAAGTGGTCGGTCATTGCCGCCATTTTTGTTACAAAAGCCAACTTCATTTTTGTTTGATCGTTTTTGCTCAACACAGGTCGACTATTTTTTAAACGCCAAGCTTTTTAAGAAGCTGTTGGCAATTGTCACTTTATAAAGAAACAGAAGGATATCAGTTGCTGGGCGCTTATTTACAAACGTTTTTTAAGTTTAATCCCAAATGCAACTTTTAATGTTTTGTCTTATTTCCAAATGAAAAACTGTTAAATTACCTTTTCAGAAAGTTTGGTGTCGTAATGCAAGCAATATCCTCGTCATCAAACACAATTATAATGAAAACAACGGCCAAAGAAAACGATACAAACGAAGTCCTTTCTATCGTTTTCTCTGGCCGTTGTTTTCATTGTAAGGCTACTCAGCACTTCTACTTTTCGTGTACCAAACACAATTAGTTCCTAATGTAGGTGCTTCTGCAGTTTCTACAAAGTTGGGCGCTGATTTCACCAAAAAAGGCCTGGGCAGGACCTTGGATATCCGCAACTGGCAAAATAATTTCGCATGTAGAATGCGATAGCTTGGAGGTATTGTTTGTATATGTGCATTGTCACTGAATTCTTTCTCTATTCAAATATGCGTCTCAGTCTCTATACCTTAGCCCGGGGTAATTGTTTTTGCTGAAATGCTATTTTCGACATTGTTGGTATTTATGTAGTGACAGCAGTCTGTCGGGATCAGAATATTGTGATTGTAATGGAAACTATATATTGTGTACAGTGCTCATGGCAGATATCAGGTCAAATGCTATTTGCGTTTGCTATAACTTGTGCCTCGTGGATGACAGAGTAAAATGGTTGGTCTAGTATAGTCTAGTTGGTATACCATATGCTGAAAGCGTAGCTATGTCAGCTGACCGTGAACCACCTCGTCGGGAAAGCCACAATCAGATATGCAGGCGTTGTCGACCCAAAACCGTTTTACTCTATCATCCAGTAAAATGTTCTGAAACTAAAACACAAGTTTTACGTTGAAGAGTCTGTGAATACTTCACAAATTTGTGCGCTGTACATGAACTTGTTAGCCTATGTTTGTAACGTCTCGTTTTGATGCTTCAAGCAGTTACATTAGCAGCATCAGCAGAAATTTAGTTTAATAACTTGGCTAGCCTCCGCCCTAAAGCAAAGCATTTCTACTGTATTTTGGTGTGCAGTTGCAGCAACTATGTGGGTTGACGAAACGAACGTGCAGTTTGATTAATGTAATGTCATTCCGATTCCAACGCAGGGAATAATATTACATTAATGTGCTAACGCGAGAAGGGCAGTGTGTCGTCTACAGAAAATTTTACCAAAACAAGTTTGCAGTCTACACCTGAACTAAAACTCGTGCAGTGTTTTTTTTGGCTTTTCTGCGGAAAAACACCGGGATAACTGTGCTTGGCTCTATCGGGTTGCTTTGTCGTGGTTCTGGATGCAAGGATGTATGAAAATGGAAAAACTCCATTGCTCAGGGCTCCGTGTCCTTGGAACAGTTTTACCCCCGTTACAAGTGGCTAAAGGATTTTGCAGGCTTAAGAGTTTCAAAATGTCAAGGCGTTCAATAGTCCTATCACTCTTGTATTGTGTATTTCATGATTTATGACGCATACCACATGCCTATATTTCTTGTACCATGCTAGCACTGCAATTTATACGGTTGCAACATTGAGTACATGTCGTCGCAGAAGGTTTCTTGTACTCGAAATTCGAACCTCACATGAGTTGACAGCAGGTCAGCGAAAAGGGTTAAAAGTCAGAAACTGACATGTCACAAATTGCATTGCTAACAAACGAACGCACTGTTTCATTTTCAGCCAATATATAAAACAAACCGTAATTTGCGTCCAGCTGATTCTAACCTATCTTTCTTGCGAACGTTCCGGACTGAAAATGCAGACTGCAGTTCGGACTGATTAATTAGTTGATGGTTAATCAGTCGCGCTGGTCGATCAGTTAATGTGACAACGCTTCATCGCCTCCATTTACTTTCTCAAACGATTGTTGCAAAATGACCGAAACCGTCTTTTGCAACTTTCAGAGGACCGATCACTTTATTGTGAATAGCCAATCTAGTTTAATATGTGTAAGCCTGTAAAGAAATTGTTTTTTGTTACTGTCAGGGACATCCAGTTGATCCCAGAGACTACGCTGACTGGACCCCGCTGCACGAAGCTTGCAATTTTGGCCACCGAGGTAAGTTACATGAACTAATTAGGCGTCTAGTTGCAAGACTATGATCAAAACAAGATTTTTTTGTTTTTTTAGAGATTGTCGATCTTTTGTTAAGCAAAGGGGCTGATGCAAACGCTCCTGGGGGTGGTCCCGAAGCTGTCACCCCAATGCATGACGCTGGATTCAATGGTCACTTCGAAATTGTCTCCAAACTCTTGCAGCACGGTGGCGATCCAAACAAAGTCAGCGGCCGCGTGAGTGGTAGTGGCCGCGTTTGTTTTCGCGAAGAAACCTGAATTAGATTTTTCTTATGTCTATTAATGCGTCTAGACTTTAAATTAATGAGTTTTACTCAGTCATCCGCAAACATTTTTTTGCCGTTAGTCAAATGTCCCGACCGTTACGTGCGTCGGCGAAACCCCCCACAAAACTAACACCTGAACAGACAAGCTTACTGGTGAAAACGAACCTCCAAGCTTAAGAATCGAAGATAGTGTTCCATTTTTTTTCCGCAAGAGCATTTCACAGTAAACCTGTTTATTTCACTACCCCCCTCCTGTATTCCGCAGTGCTTGCGCGTGTCGTGTACACCAATATCCAGTGTGCCTCGTCCTTTGCTAACTTGGTTCTTTTCTGCCACAGCGTCAGCTTCATGTGTTTTCGCATCGCAGGGCAAAACTGTACTGGATATACTCACTTCGTTTTATCAGCAACATAAAGAAGACATGGATGAAGAAGACAGACTGATGTACAAGAAACTTTATGCAGAATTGAAAAATATGGGAACTTGCCCCCGACCTGCTCCAACAACCACCAACATTTCACCCGCGTGTACTGTAACCAGCGGCGCCGTCCTGCTACCTGAAGATCTAAGCGACGAGGACAGTCCGTTACGTAACGAACGGGCAGTCAGCCCTATACTCTGCGATCCGCTGCCTTTGCTGAAAAGGTCAGGCAAGCGGACGACTGGCTCGTCGGGCGCCAGCTTATACCGCAGCTCGATTGCAGCCCTCGGCAGTTCATCGTCCCTTTCTGCATTCGCATCAACGCAGAAGTCCGCCCCGAAGAAACCAACGAGAATTCCGTCGCTGCTGGCGGACGAAGATCTGTGCGGCGACGACAACGACTGGTTGGTTGATGACGACGACGACTTGCTTCCACAAGCTGCCAGGAAGGCGAAGCGGCCGCACGCGCCCAAGTTCGCTGAACCGACGCGAGCGGCCAAGTCAGGATGGCGGCGACAAAAGACAAGAGTGTCGGAGTCGCCTCCGGAGGCTGCTGCCGAGATCGACGTGGCTTTCGCGTCGAGCGACTACACGGATGATATTCCCGCACTTGCTACACCGGCCAACCCCCCACTGCGGCCAGCGCCGATGAACAACCCTGTGTTGCACCAAGAGCGGTCCGCGTTTCGGCTTAAAGTGAAAGTGGAAGATGACGTTTTTAACATTGCCGTTCCTGACAAGTGTGTATTTTTGTTCTTTTATTATGCTTTTGATTTTTATGTACTCGATAATTGCTGTAAGTGGTCGTCTTGTCGAAACCGCCATCACCTCTTCTGCCCAATCTGGTCCGAGCGATCCAGGCGCCATGCTTCTTGTTTTACTGCGTTACCAAACTTCGCTGCTGCCAATAGAGTGAGATTTTCTGCGTTGTCAGTAAATGTCCTGCTTGTTCTTTGCCCAGAACCAAGCCGATTTCTTGGCTGAGCGAAAGAGCATCGTCATTATTTGAAAAGCTGAATCGACTGCGGCCCTCCCTGATCCTCCTCACCGCTGACGGGGCTTTGTTGCCAGCGGACGACCTCGTTTGTGACGTACTCAATAGCGACGACTTAATCACAGCGAGGGTTGAATCGTGGCAGATGTACCCCTTATCGCAAAGATACACGACGTCATGCAAATCCGATGGTCTGCGTGAGTAACACGGCCTCCAGCGAGACCAACGTGCTTTTCAAGCGTGCAACTTGTGAAGGCGATGGTTTCTAAGACTTCTGTGATTTTTTTGTTACAGCGGTCATACCTAGGATTTTCCGCGCCTGCCAGGAATGCGAGGGCACTTCAATCATGGACGTGAAACACTCTGCCTTCGGACTTGATAAATTTCGACCGTTGGTGAGTTGACCTGCCATCCTTAGTGACGTTTGGCAAATTGCGTGCTGAACTATGAAGAACCAATGCAAAACGCAGGTCAACTTGCAGTATTTGTTTCTAAAATGTTTACATCCATCCGAACAACTTCTTTGCAAAAAGTCTTATTTATGACGTTTGCGTTTGTAATAGATTTGACTCTGTCTGTTTCAAGTTTTGTGTAATTTGGTACAATGGATGTAAACGTGACGTTTGGATGCCTGAATTATGAAGGTGGCATTTACTAGTTCAATAATATGAGCTTTGGGGGACTTTTATCGTCGTAAAAACGAAAAACACGTCCTTGAGAGAAATCGCGCATAACGGTTCACCAATGTTTTTCTCAGCGTAAAATTACCAAATAAAATAAACTAGTGCGCGAGATTTGACGAAAAATTCATTCTTGAAAGAAATGGCAGTCTCTTTGATTCCGTTTCTTGCCGTAGACACACATGAGTTAAGCCTTGTGTGCCTTTTGCACACATATAGAAATGGTTTGATTGTTAGGGCAAGGTGCGATTGCGTCAATCCGCGTGTTATAGTGCATTTTTCCTGCAACTTGGACAGCACCGTAAATACATTTTTAATTTGAAGCGCACAGGAATTTTTTGCACATTGTTCAGGCATCCCGCGTATCGCATGTATCCACCACCACTAAATTCCCCAACGGAGTGAATTTTGTTTGCGTGCAATGTGCTTTGTAAACAAATCCGTTACCGAAATTTTTTTATGCAACAACACCGGAACAGTTTGTCAACCTCGGTCAAGAAGAACTGAGCAAGTTACTTTTGCCGGGCAACCGATTGGGGGACGACGGTGTCAGGTTTTTGAGCGATTCCTTATTACGACCAGTTTCGCGATCCACCTTGTTGACTGTATTGAATCTGGCCTGCAACAACATCACCGATGCTGGCATTCAAACCTTAGCTCGATGCGATTCAGTCAAGGTAACTTGAGTTCCGATTTGAGCAACTTATCAGAGCTAGTAACATTTTTTGGAATGATGTGAATTTATCAATAACGTCACTGTGCGACAAGTTCTGTATTGAAATTGGTAGTTTTGAGGTTTTCATATGTTCCGTATGACTCAGTAATACCAAGTGTAAAAGCATCACATGAAGTTTGAACGACATTCTTAATAAAACCATCTAGAAAACTCCAAAGATTCCTTTGTTTCTGCTTAAATGCTGCTTTCTGGCGTAAAATGTGTAGAACAAAAGGCGGTTGGACATTGCATCACCCTGTTTTGCTCCCAAAACATTTTTACCCCACTCGAGGCAGGCCAATGACACACGGTGATCGGAACTCGCACGTAATCTGCTCGGACAGAACCTTTTATTTTCAGCCTTCCATATTCAAATGTATTTTTATAACGAAATGATTTGACTCGATGTCGACAAGCCCCGTTACAACAACTGGTGTTGCTGCTAAGTTGATGTGGACCTGCGTTTTGGGTTCACCGGCATTATGTTTGGGTGCTCAGGAAATTCCCGGATTTTAACCCTTTTCATAGTCTCGGGATTAACCTAATGAAAAATCAGAGCAGTTGTACAATACATGCCGTCTGCCATGGACATAAAGGGTTGTCAATGTCATAATGATCTTAGTGTCATATGTTTGTACTCCGACTATGGTGTAACAATGTATTGAACAATCGCGAGTAACTTACTACACATGTTGCCACCAGTGTTGCTACTTCTAGTGATTTTGAAAGTCTTTTAGCGATCAAAATCTACTTATTTTTGATAATTTTATGGCCTAGAAATGGATCAAAAGGTTTCCCTGCTTCAGTTCGCAATCACTACAGCACTGCTGAATGAGAATTTCTAGTGGAAGTCAGCGAGGTCTTGGCTGGGTTGGTTTAAAGGTGAATGTAAAAAAACACAAAGCATTGTTGCCAGCTCTTACTCGGTACAGAAAGAAATGCGTCTGTACGAGACCAGGAAACCTAGAAAATTTGTATGAAGCACACAAACTACGTCAGTTGAGACTGAACGTGCTTTCTCGGATTTTGGCTATTTCGCAAACAAAGTAGGAGATCCTAAAGAATAAAACTCCTGATGCCTTCCGGTTCATGCATCAATATTATAAGAAATAAATGCGATTACTGCAGCTTATGTTAGCGATTCTTGTAATTTTTAGTCCCAAAAAATCACGGGTTTATGGAGTAGAAATCCTGGGAAAATTTCAATCCCGGGAATTCTACAGTAATTTTATCCCGAAATCCCGGCCCTGACAGGCACCGGATGTGATACTCTGTCAAATCCCGTCTAAATTTACTTTCGCATGCTCATACTGGTCAGTCGTGTCGGTTAGCGAACAACGTGGCTAAACCCTTGTTCGAAATAGTTTTACGCCAAACAATGGGCAAATTGCCCTTTTCTATACCTTTTGCTTTCTAAGAAAACGGCCATTTGCCTGTGAAAACCTCGAACATTGCAGCTTTTCGTTCCAAACAGCCATGTTTATAACCTAATTTTGAGAAGTCAAGATGGCTTCTTTTGAACTTTTGTTTCTGAAAGGTTGTGAATGTCAACATAAGAGTGTGAATACTTCATTACTTTCTGCCCAGCGGAAATTCTTAGTCGATTCTTGAGAATCGTGTTGCGAAAATGCTCGTCTGAAAAAAGTTTTTTTTGTTTTTTTTGTGGGAGAAGTAAGAGCGACGATGGTAACCCTGAGTTAAGAAAACTTTTCAATAAATTTGTTGCATGAGTAACAGTTTTAGTAGAAAAACTTTGTGTGCGCGTTTTGCTGATGTGCAAAATTTTACGTGCGCATGCAATTGTTCATGATTAAACAGCAGCTTTATTCTCATTGAGTGATGTTTTGACGAACCTGCGCAAATGAACTGTTACTATTTCTGGTAGTGCAGCAACAAATTTTGTTCGTTTGCTTTCCAGAGCATCGCCTGTTTGAACGTTTCTTACAATCCGATTGCATCGGGAAATGGCCTGAAGTTGCTCCTCCGAAACTGCACTCGGCTAACATCGTTGAACGTCAGTACATGCTACCTCAGCGACGCAACGTTTGCCAACCACGATCCTGCCGAAGAAGGTAACTGCAGCTTTCCGTATTTATTGCACTCGTGTTTTGTTGCCCTTAGTTACGTCAGATTTAAAGTCCATTGCCGTATTGGTTTACGCCGCGGATACTCCACTGGAATTTCGTTGCACACGTAGCAAAGGTTCCTGGGTTTTTGCGTGGTCGTTTTGCTGCATTTTTTCTTGATGATTGAAACTACTTGCATTGTTAACGTGTTAGTGCTTCAACCCATCTTTAGAAATCCTTGAATTTGGCTAATTTTAAGGTCCTTGGTCTTCAACTAACCATAGGAGTGTGGTTAATTTATTTTATAAATAAGTTGAAATTAAGCGTGTGGACTTAAATTACGGAACCCTGGGCCTTTTATTGTCAGATCGTCCTTCGCTGATTTCGTTGGACATATCCGGAAACGCCATCGGATACCGTTCTTTATCGAAATGGCTGGATTTGCTCAGCAAGTCTTATGTCGAAAAACTTAAACTTGATTCAATCCTAAACTTATCTGCAAGTGACAAATTCATTGGGTGAGTCGGTTTTCATGCGTCACCAATGCGCTTCTTGTTCGTCTGCATCGGATTCATCGCCATTTGAGTTTTTGACAGACCGTCCGTTAGTCATTTTGGGAACCACTTCTGTGTTTCTCAGTCAGGCTGGTTATTTTCGCTTTTGTTACAATTTTGTTAGATCGTGATGAGAACTAGCTGAAGAAATATCGCATTCTAACTCCGACCACCTGCAATTACACAAAATTCATTTGGTATTCAGTTTGGAAAAACTTTCCGCTGCATTGTTTGTCGTAACTTCAGACGATTTTGTTGTGAAAACAACTCATTAATTGAAATTAATTTTTGCAGCGCACTTTGCAAGTTCCTGACGAATCGCAGATCAAAGGTGACATTGATAGATTTGTCGAAAGTTAAGCTGTCTCGCGAAGACATAGAAAGTTTAAGGTGAGTTAGTCAATGGTCATGTGCAGTGGCTACATGAAGTTGTTCACACGAGCACCTCTGACGAAAGGGGTGGCACAGGAGGTACTGTACCCTGGCCTGACCTCTGAAAACAGCCTAGATTCCTGCAAAGGTTACGGAAAACTGAAAATGTGAACTGAAAAGCATTTGGTCTTTTCTTTTCCGCTTCAGTTAACCTGCAGCAGTGAAGAACTGCTTGACGCGCTCAACAGCCCGCCGTAGCGTAGGGACTCAATATCGGCTTGTTAGGAAAAACGACACTGTTTGTAGTCATTTTAAACAGATGGCAGTCGTACGTAAAAATTTGCTGTTTGCCATATTTTTTCAGAGCAATGTTCCTCATTTTATCGTCCTCGGCTTCTTCAACCTCATAAAAAATAGAACAAATTTTTTTTTAAAGTTCGTTGCAAAATTGTTCATTGCTTGGAAAACCGAGTTTTTGCATGCGACCATGTTTTCGTAGTGACAATTTCCACGGCTTATTATTTTGTAAGATAGGGTGTTGGTCTCAACCCCAAGAACACATTTTTTCACGCCTGGCAACTTTCTGCGGAAAATCCGAGCAGTTAATTGAATAGGTAGACCCTTTCAGTACTTGTTTCTTCGCTACTTTTGCAAACCGTATGTCATTCCTCATTTCTTCGTACTCAGTGAGTGCAGACCAATCTTCCACGTTTTTAAGAACTTTGAAACCTGCCATCAAAGGAATCAAAATGAAGTCATCTCTTGGCCCAAACGAAGTTCTTGTTGAGATTGTGAAAAACGGCGGTTGTTCAGCTTCTTAGAAAACTGCTAGGAGCATTGCAGACTTCTTGACGACTTAAAAAATCCAGCGTTGATCTATAAGCGAGGATGGCAGGATTAAGTGAAGCACTTACTGTGGGATTTGCGCCAGCATGATTAAAGTCTGGTACACACGTGATGCGGCAGAAGCGGCGCGGCACTTGTGACAATTGCGTCTCGACCGTTTGAGTATTCACACGTAAGGCGGCTGCAAAGGCACGGAATCACTGGTCGCGACTGCTCAGCAAAGCGTTTGAAGTCCCTGCTGGACAGCGAAATAGAAATAAGCTTCTCCATCTTCTACATGTGTCATCTGCAATTTTTTTAATATTTTTTGTTAAACGCGATGACAAACATAGTTACACCGCAGTTAAAAACAAACGAATTCAGCATTTCAGCTGTTTGCAGCAAATGCAAAGGTATGCCGACAGTTTGAATGCACACAGCATTTCCAAATTTGATTTACATTAAATGCTATTGCTTAATCTAGTAGCAAATTTAGCAAAGCACATACAAAGAATCATCGTTAGAGGGTCAAACTCAGTGAAGTGTTACATAAACATTGCCTGCTGATCACAGAGTTTGGAGTGCAGTGAGCCTCTCTCTAGAAACGTTCAAGACAGGAAGTTTAAAACTGAGAACTGCTTTCCCAATGATTAAGCACTTAATTTAAGGTTGGCTGAAATCTGAGAAAATGGGAAGGCACTGTGTCAGATGATGGATGGATTAACCTAGGTGGTTGTTAAAAATATGAGGACAAAGTGAATGCCTAGGCCAGTGGTTCTTAACCAGGGGTAAATTTCATCTTCCAAGGGTGTATATTTACTGAATCATAAAGTGCAGCCAATGTAAATTTTTATAAATCATTCTAAGCTCTAAGAGTTTGTTAATTCCGTATTTTCAATAAATGAATACCATTGTGAGTGTATTGGGGTAAATCTGGTGATCTTGTTTGATAACAGGGTAAGATATGTAAAAAAGGTTAAGAACCACTGACCTAGGCCTACTATCAACAATAAAACTGTCATATTTTTGGTTAGATCACGGCTCAAGCATTATTAGCTCTGTATTAATGCCCACAAATGCAAACATAAGTACTGTAGGCTACACTGGCTACATGAATACCAAAGAAGACTTGTAATGGCCCTACGACAAAAGGCCAAGCTACAAGTCCTTATGCATCATCTAATATGTGTTAAAGGTTTTAGGGAGTAAAAAATATCATACCTTGCTTGTACTGACCTCTGAATGTTTTTCCAATACCATATCTGAACCGTTTGCTTAAAGCAGGCTAGTGACGATCAATCTAGTAGCATGTGCAATTTGTTAACGTATGCTTTTCTGCTCATAAAGATTCACCACCAGCTATCATATCATTGTAAAGTTCCCTCCACACATTCTTTCACTTTTTCATTTCTGTAGTTTGGTAGCTTGCAATTATAAATCACGGGCTAAGGTTGTACGAGGCTAATAAGTTGCTCATTGAAATCCAACAGCTCATTGAAATCCAACGGCTAATAAGTTGCTCATTGAAATCCAACAGCTATAAGCTGAAAAACACAAGAACAGGCAGAAGGCATCATCACGCTGTAGCCTACCAACCACACCTTCACCTACAGTAGGCCAGGTAGGCTAGTTGTTATTCAATACAGAACAGATCACTAGAGTTATTACTAGCATTAGATGACAAATAAACTGAAAAACCAACTCAAGTTAACTGATTCGTCATTCGACCAAGTACCAACACGAAGCGGCAGATGCGGCGAAGTTGAACCAATTTCTACTCTGCCGCATTAGTCGCTCGATTAGCGGATGTGACGTCAAAAATTTGCTGCCGCAAACCGAAAATCGCAACAATCGCACTCCGTGTGAGCTAGGCTTAACAATTTGGCCCACAGTTCTTGACTGATGTTTGTTTGGCCGGGTCATTTCTACAATTGCTTTTAGGTCATTATTCAGTTCGAATCGGTTATCAAAGAGAACAGAACTATACTGAAATAGTTCTAAAGCTTGTTTTTTAAATCACACTTTTACATTTTACGTAATAGGCCTACTTGATAAAAGTTGCATGTGAAAAAGGAAAACGTTGCAATATAAAATTCCTGCAACCAGCTCATCGTACTACATAAATTCTGAGTATTTCAGAAGCAGTTGGAAGCTGTACAAAAGTTGAAAAATTTGCGGTACTCATAACGTCTGTAGACAAGTCTAACAAGCAGCAAAATCAAGCTACTCATTTTTTTTCATTGATAACCAAACCAAAACATTCCACAGATCTGATCTTTCGCAGTCAACAGATTTGAGGTGATAAAAAACACGTTTCAGTTCAGCTGTGACTGGCTGTGTGTTAAGCGTTGTTTTATCCATTAGAAGTGCTGCTAGACTGAATTATTTCTCACCAAGTACGACGGTAGAATTGGAAAATGTTCACTTGCCCACCACATGGCAAGAGTCTGAGCTAATGTTTCGCAACAATGGGTTGTTACATCATAATGCATTAACTGCTGCAGGCCTACTGTCCCAAGCGCAATGCTGGCAACAACTCTAGTACTGTACATCCACGTGTTTTGCGATTTTTGAGCTGATTAAGTTCACGTGCTTTGGCTCAACACTCAGTTACCCGCACAAAGAATT
>JGI24158J21664_10000515_pt1 | contig 35987 bp, 28 predicted proteins | sample Ectturendosymbi3_FD_21664 | JGI IMG/M metagenome (IMG submission 21664) | reverse complement strand
ATTTAGAATACTGACCTTCCAGGCGGACAAGGAAGGCAATCGCCGGCACTGGCAGTGCCAGTAACGTTCGTGTACGTTCCGTCCGGACAGTCCCGCGTGTAGCTCGAATTTTCTACACAGTACTTCCCGGCAGGGCACGGTTCGGCAGAAGACATGTTCACGTATGGGCAGTAAAACCCGGCGGGGCAAGGCAAGCACGTGGACTGGCCCGCCGAGGGCTGGTATGACCCAACATTGCAGCTTTCGGGCACCGTAGCACCGGCAGCGCACCGAAACCCGGGAGGACACTGGTAGCCCATGATGCCGTCCGTGGGGGTGGGGGTGTCGGAACCGCGGAGGCATATAAAACCGGGCGAGCAGTCTTGGCTGCCGCTGATAGAAGCGTTGGCGCTGCAGTACTGGCCAGGCCCGCACTGCTCGCAGGAAGTAATGTTTTTGCTTTCCCGGCCAAACGTGACTGTGCCGCTTGGACAGGACGTCGGGACAGCGCTGCCCTCGGGGCAGTAAAAGCCCAGCGGACAGGGGACCTGTGTGCTGGATTCCGAGCCTCTGGGGCAGTAAAACCCGGCCTGGCAGGGCCCGGAGCCTTGCTCGGTCTTTTCACCAGTGCGACAGTAGTATCCTGCCTTGCATTGCAAACACGAAGTGTTGTTTGATGCCCCAGTTTCGTTGTTGAAGGTTCCGGTGGTGCAGGGNNTGTCCTGNAAGGCGGATGTGCCTTTCGGGCAGAAATACCCGTCGGGGCATATCTCCGGGTCCACCACAGGCAAACCGACCGGGCAGTAAAACCCAGCAGGGCAGGGGTCGCAGTAATCTTTGCGGGATTCTTTTTGGTATTCTCCTGGGTTGCACTGAACCTGGACGGCAGAACCAGCTTCGCATTTGTGGCCGGCAGTGCAGGGGTGCTGGAAAGGCGACGTGCTTCCTTCGGGGCAATAGTAGCCCGGGGCGCAGTCGCCCGACACGTTCGTGCGGCCCAGGCCACTGCAGAACTTCCCCGGATCGCACAGGTGGCAATCGCCTTCTGAGGCGATGCCATTGTTCGAGTGGTCGACGGAGGAGTAGTAGGTCCCGTTGGGACAAGGAATGGGGGAAGTGACGCCGGGCGGGCAGTAGGAGCCCTTGTTGCATTGGAAGCCATCCGGGGCAGCCTTGGTATTGTTGCCGCTGCACCAGAAACCGGAGCTGCATGTGTCGTCCGGTTCCGTCAAGAGGGTTCTGGTGCAAACTTTGCCCGGATCGCAGGGGGTCGGGGTGGCTGATCCGGCGGGGCAGTAAGATCCGGCCGGACATACTCCTCTAGCTGGCTTGTTTGATGTGGAACCCTCTGAAAGATTTACAGGACCGGGATGTTAGGTGATGCAGCAGGAGTTAAATTAACAATAAGAATAAAAGTTTAGGTTATCGCCTTCAGATAAAGAGAGTTTTGTTCCTTCGGCGCGTGGGGTATTGTTTTTTTCTGCCTCTTCGCACACAAAGTTTATTCCTCTTGAAACCATGAATGGAATGCACTATTTCGGTTAAACTTCTCAAAAAATAACATCAAAATTAACAAGTCAAATAGCTAAGTTATCTTTCATGCCTCAACCGCACATCGCAAAATTCATTTTGCAAGAAGGATATCAGCGAAACCAACGTAGACTAAAAATCAGTTGATCGCTGAGCGGCATGGCCTCCTAGAACAGGGTTTCTTAACCTGGGGTGCTGAAATCAATTTCAGGGGGTGCTGGGGAAGGTCACATATGTGGCGGTAAAAGGAATACGTTTGTCTTTACTTTATTCTTATAGTAACCAGATGTTAGCCAAGGGTAGGGGGTGCTGGACCTTAGGCCTGACCAAAGGGCTGCTGAGGCAGAAAAAGGTTATGAAACGCTGTTCTAGACAATCCAGTGGATAAAACCATAACCAAAAGCCTTAGATCAGGGGTTCTCAACCTTTTTTCTCCCGTTCACCCCTTGTCAGCTTCCTAACATAAAATTTACCCTCTGTTTTTTGTTTACTCACCAGCGCTGTAGAAAATAAAACGAAGATTTGTAACTTCAGTGTCATTGAATTTAACCCCAGGATAAGTAAAATTTACCCCCAGGGGGTAAATTTACCTCAGGTTGAGAACCCCTGCCTTAGATCAACACTCGTCTCGCCGGAGAAAAAGTCTCAGACAATAATTGAAAGAACTCACCNACGCAAAAGTAACCTGACGCACACGGTTCACCCGGACCCACTTTGCCTTTCTCGGGACAGTAATTTCCGGCCGGACAAGGAATGCAGAAGGATTCATTGATGGCATTCGTGCGGTTGTTGTAGCTTCCTTCGGGGCACGGATATTGCGTGGACGACTTGGTGCCATGAAGGCAGTAATGTCCTGGACGCAGGTCAGCAATTTAAGACAGGCAATCATTTTCGATCTAAGAAAATCTGCAACCAATCTGGTCATGACAAAAACGACAATATTGTTTTAAGCTCGCGCACCGGATGACGACACTGATTTCAAATACTGCAAAGGTTGCCTTCGATTTAAGAAAACGTCGCGACACCTGAAAACGTCAACAGTTTTTATCGAGACTGGTTGAAATATTGAGCGAGTAATATTGAGCGCAAATGGTACGAAGCACACCCACCTGCGGGACAGTCGTACGGGAGATAGGATTGGGTTCCTTCTGGGCAATAATAGCCGGCAACGCACGGCAGGCAGGAGCTCTGTCCGGTCTGGTTGTTGTAAAAACCCGTTTCGCAAACCTGCGCCAACGCACAAAGGTAAACCTGTTTTATTTCCTGTTCGCCAGCCGAGAATGCATGTGTTATGAAACATGCCAACTTCACGAAGCTGGGCTCAGATCCTAAGCTTCCTAAAAGCTTTTCGGTTGCGTGGCAACGAGACGTTTTTCATACTTTTAAAAGGTACTTCCCCTAAACAAGTGCATTCCAGTTTGCCGACCACTTGCGCGATTACTTGCAACAAACCATCTCGATGCTGTAAACGTTTTGGAAAGAGAGCTCGCCTTCTAAAGCGCTAACGAGCTGACGATACGCTCCAGCACCTGCTCGATCTTACCTTTGGCCAATCACTCCCCTCCTCGCAATAAGTGCCACTCGGGCAAAGGTCCCCGAATTGGACGAATATCAATTCGATGTCGCAGATGGATCCGTTGGACACCGGGTTGGGCGTGGCCACGCCCGACAGGCAGTAGTGTCCCGGATTGCATTCGCCCGTGGGACTGGTCAGCGCAGTGCCGTTGCAGTACTTCCCGCCGTCGCAGGGAGTGCACTCTGTGATGTTGCTCAGCCCTTCCTTGTTGGAGTAAGTTCCTGCTGGGCAGCTTTTGTAGTCGTGGCCTGGAAGAACGAAAGAAAAACGACTTGTGAACGGCAAAAGTTGGAACAGAAACTACACGACAAACGAGATTGATTGCGCTGAGCCAATAGCGTCGGGACATTTAAAATTAAAAATTTCCCGCCCATAAAATTTTTTCGTTCCAGGAAAAAAACAAGAGTAGAAGGTCAATGGCAAGTCGTCTTTTGGTGGCTTAATTTAAAGATTTTCAAACTTTTCTGCACGTTAACCTCCCAGTTAAAGTATACAAGTTTCTGTTGACCCCGTGGCCTAGCCCAGCAGTTACTAATGGAAGGAAAGTATGTGTCAAATTGTTCTCCGTCCTACTACGGAACTTATTGCTGTACTACCAGTCTTACAACCGCCGAACTGCGACACATGCACTACAATATTGTTTGTGACGTAACAAACAGTACAGTTTTCATAACGTCATCATAATGGGTGATTTGATAAAAAATTATTCGAATCGAATCCACTTTTAAACTACTGTTGCTGAGATTTGATCAGCCCTCTTAATTTTGTTTAATTTGTTGAAAAACGCCGTTTGCTTTCCTTGCCCGATTAACAGCAATTTTGAATTGGAGGCTTCGTTGCTCTAGCAGACCCAGCAGTTCTTCATAGTCCTCCTGGCCAGTCAGTGACCTCCATTCGCCTCCGTGACTATTTATCGACCCCTTGGATGGTCCACTTGAGTTTTGGGGGGCCGATATCGACCACTTTGAGACCACCGGCGTTAACTCAAAACTCCATAACTGCGAAAGTAAAGGCTAAGCAGCAAAACACTGCAACCATCGTAACAGCAATGAAGCATCTTACGCACCTGTGCCAGTCGGGCAGTAATAACCAGCTGGGCAATCCTTCCGCACAGAGCTGCCATCGCCAGCAGCGACGCAGTACGAACCGGCCGGGCAGGGTTCGCAAACGGATGCCTTGGCCGCAGGTGCGTAGTAACCATCCGAACATGACTGAGGACAGGCGGAGCGTTTGGGACAGTAAAAGCCGACCGGGCATTCCACTTGAGTTGCGCTCGAACTTCCATTAGGGCAGTAGAAGCCTGAAACGTGGCAACGGAATGCGTTGAGCTCAGTTCTTTAAACCGTACAGGGAAAAAGACGCTTTTGAAAGAAGCAAAATAAGCCATTTTTAATAATGCGGCCTTGCCAATCAAAGACTTTTCTACCTCTTAGCACACAAAAACACAATACGTGCATGGTATGAAAAAGCTTTACCCATTGGGCGGTCAAAAAAAAAACGATACTGAAATCACCTTCCAGACACTCTCCCGTTACATCCGTTTTGCCTTGGGTATCGCAGAAATAGCCGGCTGGACACGGGGTGCAATCAGCATCGGATTCCAGGCCTGTGGTGTTGGAATACGTGGACACTTTGCACGGTTCTGGGTCAGACGACTGAGGCGGACAGTAAGATCCGGCCGGACAGATGATCTGCAACCGGAATAAAATAACAATCTCCCGTTAAGAAAGAGCATGGGTGTACGTTCCGGGGGGTACGTTTAAGGCTTAAGGTTAACGTTGCTGATTAATTGCGACAGGAAAATAAACCCAAAAGTTTTTATTTTCCCGTGTATTGCATGGGAAGCGCTCGTTGATACAAGAGCAAAGTTCAGAGACTGTATCTTTGAAGGACGTAATGGAAAAACAGCAAATCGACTCCAGTGTGAATTGCAGCAATCAAAAGCACGAATTGCATGCCAGAGCATGGAGTTTGCAAACAATAACGCCATAAGAAAAGTTCTCGAAAGTGAAGCCATTTTGTGAGCCAAGCGCCACTAACAATCGAAAAATAAAAGCAATTGCTTCCACTTCGCGGGTATTCTACACGCTGGAGAGACAACTCGTTTGCGCGAAACACTGATCGTAGAAATAAACATCAGCACCTGCCTGGGGTCAACTGACCCAGCCGGACAATAGTACCCACTCTGACACGGGCCACTAACTGTGCCCTGGGCAGTTGAGTTACAGAAGAAGCCGGGATCGCATTTGTCGCATTCGGTCATGTCCTTCAGCCCAGGCTTTGTGCTGGAAAACATCAATGATTGGATAAAATCTGTCTTCAGCAATGATTTTTTGAACAACTGAAGCATCAGTGCACCTGTAGGTTCCAGCCGGGCATCCGGTGGGGTTGTCTGTCCCCTCTGGGCAGTAGTATCTCGCCGGACAGATGTCCGCCGCACCCGGGCCAAGGTTCGGCGTAGTGGAATTTGCTGAAGACCTGTGAAAAATCTGTCTTGTGACTGTCCAAAGTCTTTAACAGCACAAAAAAAGTTTGCAAAACACCAACATTCCAGTGCAGTGATGCAGAACACAATAAGCTATCATTAAAACGTTCTCTCAACGCCAAGCAAAAATGCACGGAAGTCACAAGACTTCCACACACAGAACAGGTAAACCACAAAAAACGAAAGATATAACGAAAAGCGAACGTAGTTTCAAGTGAAAACGGCTCTAGCGGTCAGCATTCAAGCGTTTTATTTCCACTGGCGGCGCAGTTACAACAAATATTCTGTGCATTGCAGCGTTGCATGAAAGCGCCGCACCGGGACAGGAAAGCATGAACAACGTAAAGCAGAGCCTGACAACTGTTTAACATGAATAAGGCTAGCTTACGAGGACACGCGCACCTGCAGAAATATCCAGCTGAGCAATTCTTGTACGGGAAAATCAATGCTTCCTCGTCACAAGCGAAGCCGCCAGTACAATCGGTGCAGTCTTCCACAGATTGCGAGCCTGTTTTGGTGTTGAAAGTGCCTGCGGAACAAATGCGGTGTCAGAGCGTATAACTCCAAACTTGTCCAGCAAGCCAACCCCGCATCCCAGCACAACAGTTTTCAACCTGTGGTACTGATACATGTACCCCTAGAGGTACATTTGCTAGCTGAAGGAGCACGTTTATGGTTAACAATAAAAAGGGAAAATTTCTTTGTATTTTACTATTTCCAAACATTTAGACATGTATCAGTGAAAAAAAACTTTCAAACACAAATTCCCTGTTACTTAACAACATCCTTTAGAGTTCTAAACATCTAAAAGCTCTATTAAAAATTTAGTGGTTTTTAGTTATTTTGCTCAACTTTTTTGTCACAAGAATTTTAGGTGTACAAGGTGATCTGTCGAAATACTGAAGGGGTACAAGGGTACATGGTCAGAGAAAGTTGGGAGCCCCTACTCTAGCAGCACGGAGAGCCTCGGTAGTAGAGTCGGGTGTTCGTGTTCAAAAACTTGACAAGGTGAACAGTGCGGTGCTTTGCTTTTTAGTGGCTTGAAAAAGTGACAAATAACTCAAAGAAGGGAAGAAGAAAAGCTGGGTTCATTTGCAGGCAAGAGCATGACACAGATCAAACCCGAAACTCATCTNCACCGAATGTGCCGCCTCTGTGCAGAATAAGCTACAAAAATATTTTAATCACCGAACATCAAAAAAGAGTTATGTCAAGGTAAAAAAAAACAAAAACATAAAGCCTCATTCAGTGTTAAAATGCCATTTTTTAAATACGATCGTGGCGTTGAATGTGATTTATCGCATGCACATCTAGCGACACGAAGTCATGGAAAACAAGCAAGGGCTGGGTTTTTTCAACAGCAATCTTTGACTTATCAAAATCCCCAGACTTTGCCCCAGTCAACAATAAAACTACAGCATGAATTCCCTATCGAAGCAACACATTTTGTTTCGAAACGACAAAGCGACGACCAAGAGATTTACCGAATTTAAGGAGAGAAGAATGAAAAACGACCAAACTTCAACAAAAATTCCGCGCTCGCGAGTCGCACTCCGACCTACCCCTCACCAAGTTTGCCGAACCTACCTTTAGGACACGGGTGCTCTTCGCCGTACTTGGTTCCGTTCGGGCAGTAGTGGCCTCTCGGACAAGCGTATTGATTGGGATTGACCACCGGTCCGTGGGTCGCGTTGCAAACGAATCCCGCCGGACAGACCTTGCAAGAACTGCGCGCACTCTCGTCTTGATAAGAGCCGGAAGCGCACGGGGATTGATCAGTGAATGGCGACACGCAATAATGGCCAACATCGCAAGGCACCGAATCGGCCGTTGTGTCGCCGCCGGGGCAATAGTAACCGGGCGAACATGGGCCTTTGGGGCTCGTGAGGCCGCTTGAGGGACAGTGAAAGCCAGCTGTGCAGTTCTCACAATCGTCTACGCTTTCTCCTTTGGTATAGTTGTTAAACGTCCCTTGGGGGCAAAGGCGCTGAACTGTAGTGCCCTGGGGACAGTAATGGCCAGCGTGACATGGCCAACCGGTTCCGTCAGCGCCATCGGGGCTCGCAGAAGTAGAGTTCTTGAGGCAGAAGTAGCCGGGGGCGCATTCACTGCCCGGTGCGGTCATGTTGGCGTCGGGACAGTACCATCCGGTCGGGCACGACTGTGGAGCGGACGATCCTGCGAGTTACAATCTTAAAATTACATTTTTCACGAATCTTGGGACAAAAATAACATCAAGAGGAATTCGACCGTGCCTGTGGACATTTATAAGTACTTTCTAATGCGCGTATTTCGATACTTTCTATAAGGTTTCTCGTGCGTAGTTTATTTGAAACGCTTCCACCGCAATCTTGACCTTTGCAACAAAAAACTCTGTCATGTTCGACGTACGTTCACAATCGACAAGACGCGTAATAGCAAGTCTCTCAATGAACTTCTAAAACGCACACAAATCATAACTCCAGGCCACAAACCTTCCGGGCAGTAGAACCCAGGGGGGCAGTTGCTCCCTTCGAACGAATCTACAGGTTCCGCGGTGGTGCTTTCCAGGATGCAGTAATGTCCAGCCGAGCAATTGCCGCTTGTACCCGGAAGGCCATCGCTGTCACAGTACTGACCAGGCGGACAGGACAGGCAGTCGTCAGGCGAGGTCTTATTCGGGTACGGGTTGTACTTGCCCATTAGACACGGGTACTGTCGCGAGTAATTGGTTCCGGGCGGGCAGTAATGACCTGCGGGGCAAGGCTTGTCCAGGAAGTCAGTGGACCGTAGCGGGCAATAGTAACCCGCCTCGCAAACTTTGCACTCCCACGCGCCTTGAAAATCGGAATAGGTCCCGGGTGGACAAGGGTCAGGGCTGTCGCTTCCCTGCCGGCAGTAGTGGCCTCGCGGGCAAATGCCGCCGATGCCGATGTTTGCACCCCCGCAGCAAGTGCAGTTGTCGGGGATGCCGATTGCGGCGAGGTAGCTCTCGGTCCCGTTGCCCGGCCGGGGCCAGTCGACGCCTCCGGCGCAGTAGAAGCCTGAACGTCGAAAAATAAACATGAGTTATGTTGCAGCGCGTGGGAAGCGAGTGAGGCTTGGGTGAAGCGCAAAAACGCTTAAAAATAACCCAACACTAATAATTACACTACTTACCCAGTGAACCACGTTGTGACATCACAAAACAGAACATTGTCGAGTGATAACAGCAGTAGAATATGCAAACACAATCAGAAAGTCTAATTCATCTCGTTATGATGAAACGACACATATATTCACGTTATTTACGAATTTTTACGAAAAAAAGACAGATATTTACGAATTTTTTTTTACACAAACGGATGTGCTACCTGGTTCGCACTGGTCAGTGGGAGATTTCTTGGCTGATCCTTGACAGTAGTAGCCGGGGTCACACGGCGTACACTGGTCAGCGGAAGAGAGGCCGGTCTCATTGCTGTATGTTCCAGATGGACACGGGATCCACCAGCTCGAATTCGACCCTAGTGTCATGAGGCGAACGTCAGCAAGCTGATATTTTTACAACAGGCTTTTTTGAATTCATGTTTCGCGTTCGCAATTCTGAGCCAAGAGGAAGCAAAGCAGATGTATCGTACACGACAGCAGCGATCACGTAAAGAAACAAAAACAGAATACAAAATATGGATTCGGCGTCTGCAAGAAAAGTTCAACACTACCTCATGTGACTTCGAGGCGTGACGCTTCGATTGCGATATTACAATTGTGGCATGCCACGCTTGCAATATCAAAATTGCGACATGTTACACTCACGACATGCGATAATTGCGATATCACAATCCCGAAGGGCCATACGTGCGACATGTCACAATTGCGATATCACGTTTGCGGCATGTCACAATTGCGATATCACAATTGCCACTTGCCATCACAAGCGGAAACGCTACTTGGCGTTAATCTTTTCTAACTGCAGGCAGCAAGACGAAGCGCTGTTCTACGATTTTATCAGTGTCTTTTAACTGGTTCCCCCCTCTAAAGCAAACCTGCGGCCCTGGGTTTGCTTAATATCAACATCACAGAAACCGACTGGAAGCTTCAGGACACGTTCACCGTTTGCCATGCTGTGCACACAGGTGAACAGACTGAAAATCTGCCGCGCTCAGTCCTATTGAAATCATCAACCGTTGCGGTGACATGCGATCTAGTCTAGATGAAAAAGCGAAGCGTGCAATCGTCGAAGACTCAAACCAATCAAATTTTTAACTGCGACTTTATCGTATCGCTCAGGAGTTTCGGTTCAGCACAGCATTCGTTGCCAATCACGACACACCACGACAGTAAGCAAGAGCATACCTGTTCCTTGCGGACAGTAATATCCAGCGGGACAGGGTAAGCGGTTCATGGACGAGTTCGCCGGCACAACAGGTAGGCAGTAGAAACCGGCCGGACATTCGGTGCACTCATGTTGACCTGTGCGGACAAGAAGGCCAGATGAGCTTAAATTATTACAAATATTACTTTTGGTTTCAGATGAAAAAGGTCCGTTTAGCAACGCGGTTCAGCCTTTCTACTATCCAGATTTTAGTTCGCCATTGCGTTCACGTGTTTCGCAGCATTTAGCTTCAGTTTGGGATTCGGGCGACATCGGAAAACATCGTAAGCCGATGATACCCGATCATAAGTCACAACCACAATCTAGTGAGACCGACTAGGAAACCACTGCGAGCCGTAATTCGCTTGTGTTCAGAAATACTGAACATTTGAAGCCACGAGCTTTTTCATCAAGATTCTATTGTAGCTGAATGAAGAGCAGACCATTGCGGAGCTCCTGTATTGTTTTACATTGCAGTCAGGTACAGAGAGCATGCATTGCATTTGCTTTCACTGCAGTACTTCAGGGCAAGGCACCCAACGCGAGTAGATTTTAGCTACAGATTCAAGCCGTCTGGCAGTTCCTCGAGCAACCGAGACCATCGCTTTAAAGTGATGGGTTTGAGATCGCGGAAACGCGAGAAATGGCTGCCTCAAGCCAGATGACGTAAGAATAGCGATTCAGTCGTCGATACGTAAGCCGTAACTATCCTCATAAAAACACAGCAGTTTCATTCGCACTGAAAGGCCTCGGTTCACTGTTTGATATTCAAAACGAAAGCTAACTTTAACTCAGTCATGACTGCTCAGACACTTATCTGCGTTCGCTAATTCTTTTTCCAGAGACCCACCTGTTTCGTTGGTGTACGTCCCAGCTTTGCACTGCATGTAAATGGGGCTGCCTTCCGGGCAGACCTGGCTGGCCGGACAACTGTTGTCGGAGGTTCCATTCTGTCCTTGCAGACAGTAATATCCAGCCTGGCATTTGTCGGTGAAGTTCGTTTGCCCTGACCGCGGGCAATAGTAACCAGCTGAAAGAAAAAGGGGAACAGATCAAACCGTTGAAGATCAAACGAACAGACAAGCAACGCGCTTCGACGCTCGTTCCAATTTTCGCGAAGGTTCGCGAAGCTCCGCGAAATTTGCGGGGGTTCGCGAACTTTCGCGCAGATAGAACGGCTGAGGGGAGTACCTGGACAGGGGTAGCAGCTGGAAGCGTTGGAAATCCCAAGCTGGTCGCTCCATGTGCCCGGCGGGCAAGGTTGCGGGTCGGCGTCTCCTTGGCAGAAAAATCCGGGGGGGCATCGGGCGTGCGTCTGATTCATGGAGCCAGCCGGACAGTAGTAGCCTGCGCGACACGTTAAGATGGTTTCACAGCAACCACATCAGCAACCACCACGGTGAAGATTGGATGATCAAGGAGTCCTTGCGGCAGTTAGCATCGCACGTGACATACATTTCGCGAAACATCCACCGCACTTTACAACGTAACAAACAATAAGCATCGTTCCTGGAAGATTTGGCTGAATAGGTGAAAGTACAGTTCCGCTTAACTGACCGCACTGTACCAGTAGGCAATTCAGATGGTTGTTCTGCCGTATATTCATTCCTTAGGTGTTTCAAACACTCCTGCCGTCATTATGAGGTCAAGTTCTTGAAGTTCAAGCCGAGTTGGTGATTTCCTTCTCAGTGCGGGGGGGGGCGTGGTTTTAGCGAAAACGCCCCTCGGTACTTGTTTAGTCGAGTGCAGTGGTTTTCAACCTGGGGTCGCGACCAAGGGAAGGTGAACCATTTTTGGAAAGATCGCGAGTAGATATTTCATGCGCACAGCTGCATTGCATTCGCTTCACTCGAGTTTTAGATGGGGGTCGTTGAGTCAGAGTGCGTTGCTATAATTGGCCGCGAGATACAGGTTGAAAAACCCAGGTCTTTGCGGGGAAAGACTCGAAACGTTTTGAAATCTCCGTACGATTGTCACCGCGAAGCCGCGCGTTTTTCGACAGGGCAGACATTTCGTGTAAAACCTTTTTTTCGTGATTATCGACACCGAAACCAAGCAAACAGAAAAAATATACCCTGTTAATTGCCTGTTATTCATTATTTTTGGATCAACTTCACCGAATTACCCAGAAATAAGTTAACTACCACAATACCTAAATGCGTAGCATTTTACCAACCAACACGGAATTTTTACTTCGAACAATGTTTTTTTTCCGTTAAGAAGTCTGTAGTGAGAGCATTAAACGACCAACGCGACAGGTGAACCCACCGGGGTCGCATGGGAGTCCATCGGAGTCCATCCCCTCACTTGGACAGTACTTCCCGACGGAGCAATCGATGCAGGCCGTTATGTTCTGGCCTCCGGTTGAGGGGTTGTACGTCCCAGCTGGACAAGCAATCGGCGTCGTGGTGTCTTCCGGGCAATAATGGCCTTTAACCAGAAAAAAAACTTTTTCAAGCACTTCGCGAGACTGTCAACAGCTATTAGGTGCCGCGGAAAAGACTGTTTGTGTTGGATTCCAACAAAACCGCGTTAAGTACTGTGAGTAAAGCGAGCTTGAGATTTGAATACACAGTGCGAACAAAATGGCAAACGTTCGAAGCATACATTTTGCGCTACATTGCTCTGACTTCACGTCCCCTTGTATTGAGCTTGTTCTGTATCTAATCACCTACAAGAAAAACAATCTGATTCTAGTGCTACTGGGGAGTTATTGAGGGGCAAACTAGTGAGAGATTTACGCTGCCTGTCATCGACTTGACAACCTCAAGAAGTCAATCGCTTTGATAGAGACTGGCTGCCTCTCCTTCACAATTAAGTTGATCCCTCGACTAACAGGGGCCCGTAACGTGTGAACAGCATCAATTTCCTGCATCACAAACACTTTCTTGCACAATCTGGAAAAGCACCAAATAATGAATGTGCTGACCTTTGGTGCACTCCCCATGTAGATCTCCGTTATTGGCCGGAGCCGATGAATTGGCCAATCGGACGCAAAAGTAGCCAGGGTCGCAATTCCCAGTTGGTTTTGTCAGACCGCGAATATCGCAATACCTGCAAAGCAGAAAAGAAAACTTACTGTAAGTCTCCCAGTTTGGGCGGGGATAAAACTACTTTATGTCAAGATACAATGCAGTGGGAGAGGCGACACTTCAACAAGTAGCTAGCTTTAGTCTACGCAGAGCTGACCGACTGTGTAGGTCAAGTGTCAAGTGAAACACTATCCAAAGAGCCCCTGTTTTCTTCAAGCACGATTTTTCGCAGAAGAAGCAATCATCAGCGACGCTCTCCAAAACAAGATAAGAAAATTCTCTTGTGAGTTTGACAGCAGAACGGACCTGTGGTCTTCCGCCGGCGCCAGCAGTCGCTCACTTCCAACTCTTACCAAACAGCAAACGTACTGCAGCATTATCGCTCAAATTTTGAATGTTTGTCTGGCACCCTGCTCAGGAAACTTTAAGCCACTATACGATTGGGGAATGGTAGGGTGGTTTTTAACCCAAAAATCGATTTACGTTCTTCTGGGACATGTGCCATCTGTCATTTACGGACTAACACTTTTTGACTTCCCGACGTCCAGTTCAATAACTTTCACCGAAAAAAAAATCGTATCTGTGCAGCGAAGCACTTAGCATACAAATTTTACACAGTATCCCCAAAAACTGTTTTTTAGAAGGGAATTTTATGTGTGCATAAACAATGTCATGCGCGTTTTGGCTCCGTATTTTTCATCATGTCACGTGATAGTGTAGGAAGACTCTTCACATGGTTTCCGAGGTTAGATCTGGCGCAAAACGTTTTGCACTTACAATCACATTGAAATTTTATTGTAGCAGGGTGCACAAATTTGCCACACATCAGGTAACCCAGGGTAGTAGAATCCCCCAATTTACTATTTATAAACTTACGGGGACATTAAAAAATATAACTCTAGCACCATTTCATTCGTGTCTGAAAATCAAGAAAAGTAACGGAAACACAGGTTTCTAACATTTTTCTAAATATATTAAAGCAACAAAAAGCAAGTCTCTGGGTAGTGGACCACCCAGGATTGCTGAGTGGGAAGAAATGTTTTATTTATGGCCACAATCCTGATCGCTGTTGAAAAGGTAATACACATTCTACATTTCTGTTCCTTGTCTGACCGAAAGCGTTTAAAGGAGGCGGAGGAAGCAATGTTGGTGAAGTCTCAGGTAATTTCAAGATGGCGACTTGCAACGTAATTGAGTTTGTTTCATTGATAGAAGCATAAGATTAAGACACAGGTCGAATATGCGAAAGCGCGCTTTTGCTATACATGACATTGAATGCAATCTGATTTCACCGCGAAGCAGCTAAGGGGAAAAATGGAAAGAAGACTTCAATGACCAGCTTATGCATTATTTAAATCAAAACAGCATCAACACCAGGTGAAATTATTTGCTTCCTAAATTCAAAAAACGACAAGATTTCAGGACTGGGAATGCGTAGTTTTACGTGAAATCGATTTCCTATTACAATCTTTTGCCGATCCATTCCTTGCTAGCCCTCGTTGTACTTACTTGAATGCGCAAGGTCACAAACTTACTTTCCACCCGGACAGTCCATGCAATCGTCTACGGACGTCGCTCCAGTCGCGTTGTAAAACGTGCCGATCGGACAAAGGTTTTCGTCGGCGTACTTTGACCCGGGGGGGCAGAAGCGGCCCATCGGGCAGATGGAGTTGTTGTACAGGACGACCGGCTCGAATGTTTCATCACAGAAGTACCCTCCGAGGCACTGAAAGCGGCAGACGAGACTTGAATGCGTGGAATCAGACAGAAGAAAATATGCGCCTGTTCCTGAATTTTTTGTGCGAGCCAAGCCTCAAAGCAGGCACGAGTATACGAACAAGTGAAATCATATGATGCAGTTGAAAGGCATAGCCGTTTCATGATGAATGCAATACCGTTGGAAGCCGCCACTCTCTCTGAAGAAAGACCGTGGGCGTGGGTTCTGCTTTTTAATCTGCATCATCGGCCAAAGCACGGCACTCTGCAACAACACACTACGGCGCTCGTTTCACACATGCCTCCCGTGCTGAAACAACACAGCTAGGAAGCAAAACAAAGGTTCGACCAATTACCTTCCTCGCGCACTTCACCTTCGACAACAGAGAACGAAGCGGACACCGAAACTTTGCTCACCTCTTTGCAAAAACCTTTCGCTGTCTCGTCTTGATAGGATCCAGATCCGCAGCGGATGGGCTCGGAGGAATTTTCCGGACAGTAATGGCCCTGAGGGCACGGCCACTGGTTGTCGGTGGTCGCGCTGCCATTGCAGAAGTAACCAGCCCTGCATGGACCTGCGCCGACCAAAACGTCAAAATAAATGGAGATCGGCTTTTCGTCTGATTATGGCGGTCGGGCGAAGCTGGGATAACAAGGCGACCTTCGTAAACGACGCCAAGCGCATCGTTTCAAAACGATTTGCTTTGGAAGATCCATTAGCAACATTTCATTGTTCCGTTGAAAATAAGAGCAGAATGTCGAAAGAAATTGGCGTCGATTTAAGGACGGAATCATATATTTATTAATCGCCCTTATCAGTGGCGTAACCAGAGCTTTGAGCCAGGAGGCAGAAAAACGCAGCTGAAAGGGGCCCACTGGCCACCATACGGGGGCCACAAACCAAGACTCAGAAGAAACGTTAAGAAATGATATTAAATCCCGATGCTGTGGATGTCTGTACTAGTTAAAAAAAAAACGAAAACACTCAGAAAAACGCAAAACAACCTGCTGAAAACAAAAAGAATATCAAATATCAAAATCTCCGCTAAAGGGGCCCAGTTTTTACATTTAGCTTGCCAGGGAGGCAGCTCTCCTACCTGCCCCCGAGAGTTACACCACTGGCTCTTGTCATTGCGCAACGTGTGGCCCTGGTATGTCTTTGATGAACCAGGTGCACTAGTTGTCGCATTCATTCGCACGAAGCTGAAAACAACGACGGACTTGATGACGCACCAGACGGTGCAGTGACGCGATTTCGCAAGTTACGTAAAAAAGTGCTGGTTGCAGTCTCTGTAGCTCGCTGACAGGATCTTACCGGAGTCGTTCGCTTTTCCGTATCCGGAGCAGAATCGCGCGGCCGGACACTCCTTACAGTCTCCTTCCGCTTCGCTGTTTTCTTCGTCCATGTAGGTGCCGGGTGGACATTTGGACGGTGAGCCACTTTGGGCGGGGCAGTACGATCCCTTGGGGCAATGGTTGCCTAGTGCAGGAAGAAAATAACGTTTGTTGGAGCGCAGGCTTTCCGCGGCAATAGAACTTTGTGAAAATTGAAAAAAAAAGAAAAATATTTTAAAGGGAAGAGCAGAAACGCATTACCTTGAACACCGTCAGTAGGGTTGGCCACGGTGCAGCCAACAGTGCAGTAAAAACCGGCCTGGCACGGTCCCGTGACGTTTGAACGACGTTGGGTGTCGCAGTAGAACCTGAAAACGAAAACGACTTTGATTAGGCCGGTGACAAAATCGCCATCTACATCAGATCCGAGGTTTGTTGCAACGTTCGTCGCATGGAGCAAGTCCATGTACCAACAATCGTTATTCCAAGCTACACATTTATCGAAGAAAAATAGCATTACATCCATCAAGCACCCTACCCTGTTGTACATTGAGTGGCGTTAACCGAACCGAGCTCGCAAAAGTGGCCCACAGGACAATCGTTTTCGGTGCCAAAAACGGTCCCGGGCGGACAGAAGAAGCCTTCGGGGCACAAATCCGTCGGGTAACTGAGGCCGTCCGCGGAGCAGTACCAACCGCCTAGAAACAGAAGCGTTGATGAACGAAACAAGTGAGAGCTTTAAATTTTACACTGCTTTAGAAACACTGGCCGAGACAAAACGCTGGGGTGAAACACTGCTCAGCCACCCCTATCTTTAGTGTGAGGCAGTCTGCGTCACTGTGACGAAAGTACTGAACGCTGCTCACCTGTACAGCTGATGCAATCCGTTATATCCGTTTTTGCGGTTTTGTTGTTGAACGTTCCCGCCGAACACGGGTTCTCATAGCGCGTCTTAGTCCCAGGACCGCAGTAGTGCCCACTTGGGCATGGGTAGTCGATGTAGTTCACCGTGCCTTCCTCGCAGTAATAACCTGGCGTTGGATAAAAAAGACTCGGCAACACTGACGATCGCAATTCCAAAAGGGAATAAGAAATGACGTCATTTCCTTTTCAACTGCTGCAACAAACGTCATGCCGCACAAAAACTGAATAATCTTTTCGACGCGATTACCAGGCCCGTAACTAGGGAGGCGCAGGGGGAACGAGGCTCCCCTGTAAAATTTTTCGGCCCACTTGGAAAAATGTGTTGGACATAGCTTTGGGCCCCTCTCAGAAACGTTTTGGGCCCCTCTCAGAAACCTCTTCACCACCCCTGGTGTCCCATGCTGGTTACGGGCCTGCCGATTGCCCTCGGCCGCTTCTTGCGCACCTGGTTCGCATACGTCGCATGCGGCTTTGCCGTAGACTGCAGCGTACGTTCCGTTCGGGCACGGTATCGGATCGGTGGTGTTCCGGGGACAGTAGTGGCCAGGGGTGCACTGACCTCCGTAGCCCGTCTGGCTTCCGTCATAGCACCACAACGTGAAACTGGTCAAGTCGCTCGTGTTTCCGTCCGGTTTCGGCCGGTCCATGCCGGATTTGCAATAATAACCTTCAGAACACCCACCTGCAACAACGGTTGTGCGCGTTGTTAATAATGAGAATGAAAACGAAAGACTGTTCTTGGGGATGATTCTATTGCGTGAATTTCCAGGCGATAAAAACGCATTAAGGTTTGCTCGCCACCTGCTGAGCGAAATTTTCCACCTGCTGAGCAACTTTTCACAAAGAATTTTTTTTTGCATATGTTACGTTCCACGTGCGTATAATCAGGTTTTTTTTAAGGTGTTTTAGGGAGCCAATTCGGATCCCTAGAATCAAAAATCGGGTCCCTAGAATCAGCGAAAATTATCATCGGGTCCCTAGAGTCAGAGGAATCAGGTCCCTACAGGTCCATACCGGGTTCCTAACATTTTCCTTAAAAATACTGGTATAATCGAAGCATACCAGGGATGCAAAACTCATCGTACTGGGAACCAGCTGATTTAGGATTGTTTATGCCTATGGGATATGCAGGTTGTGTTATTCTGAATGAGAAGAACACAATAGAAAAAATGTATCAGTAGAATCATTGTAGCTGTGTTTCTTGCTGAACAACCGTACGGCAGAAGTTGATTTGGTTATTGCAACACAAATAAAAAAAAACTTGCACAAAGCATTTACTTGCATGATGTTGGGTTTATTGTGAGTTGTCTTGTAGGCTGCTAAAAAATAGTGCACATTCAAGTCACATGCTTTTTGCAACAAGTGTGGGATTACATTTTTCATCAGAATCGTAACATCCTTACTGTCCAAGTCATGGGTTCTCCCAACTTTTATCTCAACATGTGCACTTTCAGTGTTTCGACAGCTGAGCATGTTCCCTTAAAACTATATATAATTTTACCCTTTATTAAATACAATTTTACCTTCTACTGCTAACCTCAAATGCACCCCTGCAGATAGACAGGAGCACCCCAGCTTGCGAACCCCTGATCTAAGTGGTACAGTTGGTTGAGCAGACGGCACCAAGGCTGGATGATAGTTTTATAAAACGGTATGTGCGGCCTGGCCAGCCTCGCGCTCGGCGCTGATTGGTTGTTGCAAGGCAACGGTTCACGCGCGGTGCTGCCGCTGGCTCGCCACCAGTGCAGTACTCACTGCGAAAGTGGCCGTGTGGCCCGCTGCGCAAGCAAGCGGAGTTTGGCGCCGCACGCCGCTCGTGACACTGCGAAATGAGCACAGAAACCGAGTATAAACGAAACTGAACTGAGAAAAGAAAGCACTCGGCTTCATTTGCTGGAGCAGCAAAAGGCGCGTTTGATCAATACCGGGTTATGAAATTGAGCTGCTGAGCTACTTGCCTGACGGAGATTGCAAGCCTTCTTTCTCGCAGTACTGACCACCAGGACAAGGCTGGCACTGTGACACATTTGCCAATCTAAGTTGGTCGCTGTAGGTGCCTCGTGGACACGGAATCGGATCCACGCCGGTGCCGGACGGGCAATAAAATCCCCGTGAGCAGTCCTTCACACCATCGCTCTCTGTGCAGGTGAAACCTTCGGGACAGGGGGGACACTCGGTGGCGTAGTCGTGGAAAGACTGGAATCCAGAAGAAAGACTAAATGCAATTCAATTTCCTTAAAATCCAAAACCGGAAGTACATGTCCTACCTATAAAAGCAGAATATACGGACGTTGCAATTTATTTAAGAATAGCACGGAATCATCGGAAACGTGCTCTCCTGACAGAGCCTGTTTCTTTTCTGCTCGTCAAACAAGCTATTTTCTCTGTATACTGTCGTTGTGAAAATGATTGATTCATCTTCTCCTCGCTCGGCAGAGAAAAGTCGTGTCAGTGTTAACAGAAATCATTACGGCGAAATTTAAAAAACGTGCAGTCTGAACTGCTGATTATTATTACTAACTAATCCGCATAATGAGCTGTTGACCAACTCGGTCGCATTTCAGAGAGACTGCTAACTTTTTTTATCAACCACAACATGCATTGCACAATGCTTCAAACATACGTGAGTTCCATCAGGACACGGAAAAGGCGAATCCCCGTAGCCGGGACAGTAGAAGCCGAGCGTGCAGTGAGTTTCGTTTGATGTTGGCGAAGTGGAGCCCGGGGAGCAATAGTAGCCGGGGGTGCAATTGCCCGCCGGTGCCGTGAGACCCGGGGTGTCGCAGTAAGAGCCACCGGGGCATATCGCGCACTGCGTCACGTTCTTCAATCCAGTTGCGTTGGAATAGTAACCTATGGAAGAAATTGTGATACGTCACGGTGTTGTTTGTCAACAGCTGTAGCGGACTACCTGGACGTGTCGCCGAGCTGGCCGCCCAGGTTTGCAATTATTGAAAAGACCAAGAACTAAGCGGTGGTGCGGTGTGTAAATCAATGCGGTGAAGTTTCGCAGGTAACAAGCAATTTGTCATCGAGGCAAGTGACAATTGCACTAGCCTTCACAGTAGCATGATACGCTGGAGTTAACACGTATTTTCAGTGCAGAGTAAACAAACCTCGTTTTTCCTTGTCTTCTTCCAAGTGAAACAAATACGAAGGCAGGGCTATCGTTGCGCTTTTTGCAACTTGCCGATGTGGCCAGAAGGCCAACCGAACCAGGGTCTCATCACGATTATTTTAAGAGCTTGCCAGTTTCGAAGCCAAGCTATCGTTTTCAAAGCCAGATTTCCCAAGTTCTACTATAAGCCCACCTCTATCAATCGGAATGCAAAGCCACACTCACCAACTGGGCAATCGCTCTCTACGGTGACACCTTCTTCGCAGTAGTGGCCAGCAGAGCATTCGATCTGGTTGGGTCTGGTCGAATTGACAGGGCAGTAGTAGCCGGCATAGCAGTTTCCTGTGTAGGTTGTCTGGTTGTAGCGGTCGCAGTACTTGCCTGCGTGGTACAAGCAGTTAAAGGCGACTGAGCGGTTTCTTGGCGTGGCTGCAAGGCGAGGTCACGACACAGACAGAAAAACATCTACGAATCAGTGGAAAAGGCGAGCAAAGCGGAAAAGACAGCGTCAAGCGTATAAGACAGAAGTTTTTTTTCACTTGACTTTCTACCAATGGTTCTCAACCGTTTTTTGACCCATAGACCACCTTTAAGAAAACTATCCGATCGACAACCTTGCTACTCTGACACCTCATGAACAACCAGTCGAAATCGTATTGCACACTGGTCAGTGAACTCAACGACATGGTTACAGGTTTTAAGAACGTTTCATCGAGGATTTATGGAACTCTCTGGGGATCACTAGAAANTCTAGGTGGGTCACAGGGGTCCGCCTGGACCAGGTTCACAGTAACTGCTTTGCACTAACACAAAGACATTCGCACGACCCTTCTGTCGACGATATTTCTCGCATTCCAGACGTGGCTCCTTCTTTGTTGCTTCTGAACGATTTCACGTTGAAAAATGTGCTGTTTGTGCAGCGAAACGCCACATTTTTCACAACATCGAGCGAAAAAAGACATGTTTTTTCTGTACCTGCAGGGCACCCTTGACATTGCTCAATGTTCTGCAACTTCTTTGAAGACCCGTACGTCCCCGGGGGGCAAGGTTTCGGAGAAGCAGTACCCTCCGGACAGTAAAATCCGAGCGGACAAGCGTCCGCATTGTCACCCTCCTCGGGAGTTGAAGTTTTGGCGCCGGACTCACAAAAATATCTGTAAAGTTCAACAAGCGCGCGAAGTTAAACGTTAAGCTGTCGCGCACCCAACAATCCACGTGACTTGATAAACGAATGCCAGCCATTGAAGCAAGCGGGCGCGAGCATTGAACAAGCTCCGCGGAAAGCACCAGCGCCCTATGCGTGTGCGCTTTGCCAGTGCCACACGTCTATGCTTGCGTTTCATCAATGTAATCTTGTTAGCGTTATCACGCGCATACTTTCTACTACCCGCGTATATCTATCTTCGTGTGCTTTCATGTACTTGCTTTTCCCTTGTTACTGCCATGCATGCTCAAGTCTACTGCGTTGCGTGCGAGAGTGAAGAAATTATGCAATACAATTCAATGGAAACTGCGGCGACGTCCGAATCCGAGTGAATTTAGGCTGAAAATATGAATATGCGTGGCAAGCGCTGCAAAACAAGCGCGATCGCAGAACAAAACGTTCAGAATAACAACAACGAGGTGGGTTTGACCTACCCGGGATCACACAGCAACTTTGGGTGTGTTTCCGCCTTGTTGGGGCAGTAGTGCCCCGCTATGCAGTCGTTGCAGCCGCTCGACGACGACACTCCCGTTCTGTTGTTGTAAGTTCCGGTCGGGCAGGGGAACTGATGCTTGAAGGCAGTTTTCGGCGGGCAATAGTAGCCTGTGATGTGAAAAGAAACACGTCGACACTGCAGCAGACCTTGAGCAAAAGTTTCTTCCTTTTAAAAGTGCACACGGCTCGGCTTGACTCCGCAGGTTTCCTGCAATCATTTCTTAGTTGTTTTGCAACAAATCGTTAGAAAAAAAGACGCATTTTGTGAACTCTCGCATGTTACGAAAAATAAGAGTTAACTTCGGTTCGAAAAGGACGGTCGAGGTTCGGCGATAGATCTATAGGAATTCCCTTCCAGCTCCAAACCAGAAATCAATAACTGCTTCGATTCTGATCAAACTCCAACCAACTATTCTTACAATTTTTCCCCCAACACCACAGGCAAATGGTCACTTCGGTTTGATTTTCGTCGGGGTATGTTAAGGTTTATACATTTTCGCAATTGAACGACTTTATGAAAGAAAAAACGTGCGTTTAAAAGTACTTTTATTAGTGAACAAAATGCAAAAATCTGATCCTGAAACACTACCACCTGGACAATTAACTGTTGACAACACGTAGAGGTGGAACGCGTGTTGTGAGAATCCCGTGCAAATCAGAGGCTGCAAACAGCGATATAATTTTTACGACAAGCGTGTTCGCAAAAGCATAGCGGTGGACACATGTAATATTTATTGGAAAAATATATTAGTTTATTTATAACCTTTCGCGTAGCTGACACCGCGGTCTTAGAAACTGGGCCTAGGCAAAAATCAGCTATGAAGCTCTTTATACATCCCTGGTGTTCCACAGTTAAACGATGAATAACGTGAACTCCTACGAAGAAAGCAAGTGCCATTTCGTTTTCCAGTTCCAAACAAAACTTACTGGTGGTGTTTACTTAGATAAATAATGTCAGCGGAAACATTTTCAAGTTAATAAATAAAACAAGGTAAAAGTTCGTTTGAAAAATCTACAATACGTGCACTTCAAAGCAAAATCCGGTCAGGCAAATGTTTCACATCGAGGGTCAACTCTACTCTCAACAGGCAAAAAATTCCACTTCAATCGCTTCATTTAAAAGGAACAGAAACGCTTTTCCAAACAAACCAAACACATCCTATTTCGAAAATGGCGTTTACCAGCCGGACACTCGGTGTCGTTGTAACTGACAACGGGCGCAGACGAAGCGTCGCAGTAATATCCGGCCGGACAGTCTTTGCACGAGCCTTGGCCTAGCTCGTCCTGGTAGGTGCCGTTCAAGCACTGTGATGGGCGCTTGCTGCCTCTCACGCAGTAGTAGCCTTGATATATAAAAAAAACGAACAAAAGTAACATTTTTTCCTCTTTTTTGCGTTGACACTATAAAAAGAACAAGATGAGCTGATGAGCTAAGTCTCTACCTAGTTGGGTTAGCAAAAAAATATTTAACTTGATTATGAAACCAGTTAAGGACGTGATCAATGATCAATAACTCACAACAAGACGAAAAACAAGTATCGAAACCAAGCAGTTTCCAACTCCTCTTAGAAAAAGTACATCAAAAAGTTTTGCGAAAACCCGAAATCAAGCTGACGATCCATTGCTTTGCCGGCGTTCAAACTTGCCTAGAAATTCTGCATGAAAACAAGAAGAAAAATCACAACTGTAAACACCTTGAATGCACACGTATTCTGGCGGGTCTTTTCTGGTTTGGCCCAATGGACAGAAATAGCCAGGGGCGCAATCGTCCGTCGGCGCAGACAGGTTGGTCCCGGCACAGTACTTTCCTTCGTCGCATTGGACACAGGACGATATGTTCTCGCTGCCAGGGTGGCCAACGTACGTGCCCTCGGGGCAGGGCTCCCCGATCACGGAACCCTCCGGGCAATAGTACCCGGGCCTGCAGGGACCGCCTGAATGACGCAAAAGAAACGAAATGGTTCGAAACGACGGACGCAACAAGGTCGGTGGTGGTTTTTCGTACGCGAAATAAAATTTGATGATCTTTCGCTCGAACAAGAATACCGACACCATTGTCATGACAACTGTTTTGATCACGAAAGCTTAATTTTAAAACTGCATTCCATCACCGGAAAAGTCGATCCGTTCGTTGAGGTAACGCGCCGAATGCGCAAAAAGCGAAAAGGACAAACTTGTGGCACTATCGCAGTCACACGACTTGCAGCAAACGCACTGCACTAAATGATTCAGCGCAACATACGAAAAGCAGAACTTCACGCTGGAAATCAAAGCGTCAGAGCAAAAACAGGATATGAGAAAAACATCTTTCAAAAAACATATTGTCGCAATGAAAATCTCCAAAACACCAAATCTTATATGGGAACAATCCTTTCCATCAGGAAATGACGAGTATAAAATCAAAGCAACTGTTCTATTTATGAAAAATGACAGTTTGCTTTTGTAGATACTAGGGATTGTTTTTGTACACAAAACTAGTTGGACATTCAAGCGATTTACTAGTCGAACGATATCAACTATTTTGAGTAAAACTACTTTCCCAATGCGAGATGTCAGAGGTGGCAGGAACGAAAGACACAAGCAAACTAAAGTACGGTCTAACACAACTGCCTCGCCACAAGAACACTCTTGCTCACCTGGCGCGTGTGCAAAAGGTACGGAATGAGATTTTTCTAAGCATTACCAAATGTGGTAGCGATTCGAATTCAGCTCACCTGTTGAATCCAACCCATCTGGTTGAGATGTTTTGCTCCCCCCGGCACAATAGAATCCAGCACTGCAGTTTCCCTCCGGTTCCGACAGCCCGTCCTCCCCGCAGTACCTGCCCGGAGTGCACGCTTGCGGGGCTGCGGATCCTGCAGGGCAAAACTGACCCCGGACGCAGCGCCCCCCGTCGGCCGTGGGCCTTGCTTGAGTGGACGATCCCGTGCAGTACCACCCTGGGTCGCAGTCACCAGTTGGCCAGTCCAGACCAGTTCCTTGGCAAAACTTGCCTGCGACAACGCATACGTTTTCGCGGTGATGTGACCGAACAGTTGATGACAAACAAAGCAGGGTTTGTGACATAACTAGGCGTTTGCATCGCAGCTGCATCGCCAGGAGATCAAAAACCGCATGAGTTTCGGCGATCACGACGAGCTATCGTCGAAAAAGTGAACTAAGACCAACGTTGCAGGCAAGTTTAAACTGGTTTAAACCGGTTGAAGCCTGGCGCAGCACACACAGTATCAGCTATGAGCGGGTTGGTGCGGTCGGCCGACCATCTTAGGCCTCTAATTATGCTACCCTCAAAAAAGCTTCAGGAAGACTTCCAGCTACAGTGCCAAAGACATACCAGTAACAAAAACAATCGACGACTAGAAGCAAAGAAACGGCCATTAACTTGATGCGGTATTATTTTGTCACAACGAGCATTGTCTCGCTTGGAGCGTACACGCAAAGTAGGATCAGTGATAAACCTTGATAAGTACAAACGCACGTTGGCTTACCGGCAGGGCATGCGCGGCAACTCGAAGACTCTTTGGCCCCAGTTTGATTGTTGAACTTCCCTGCGGGGCAAGCCTTTTTATTCGCGAGAGTTGAGTTTTCCGGGCAGTAGTGGCCAGCCGGGCATTCCACGGGCACGGAGGCCCCGATATCGCAGTAATATCCGGCCGGACAGGGGAGGCACGCTGACATTCGTGAGACGTTGGCGAAACTTCCTCCAGGGCAAGGTGTTTCGGAAATGGACCCTTCCTGGCAATAGTGGCCAGGGGTGCAAGGACCCCCCCACCCCATCGTTCCATCTGGATTAAAAACTTCAGAACTACCGTTACAATAAAAACCAGCATGGCATGGGCCCTTTTCCGAGTCTTGGCCGGGTTCATTACAGTAGTATCCGGGGTCGCAAGCGACACATTGAGCCTTATACTGGTACCCCGTCGCAGGAGCGTAGGTTCCGATTGGGCATTTCACCGGCAGGCCTTTGTCCCCGGGACAGTAATTTCCTTTTGGACATGGCCCGCACTTGTACGAGACTTTCCCATCAGCACTATGGCAATCGCCCGCAGCTGGTGTCGAACTTTTGGCGCCGCCTTCAGAATAATAACCTCCTTGCACGAAACCTGTTTCGAACCAAAACAAAGAGCCAAGCAATTAATTTTTGAATTCCAGCTTCGTCAACTTCAACAGTTAAGTTCGCGTTGATTTTCGGCCTTTCTTTTCTCGGCTATTTTCAACAGAATTTGTATATAGATCTGGGCTAATTCTTTCGATCTTTTTCTGGTCATAGGTCAAACTTTTTTTGAGATGACCGAAAAAATGTATGTCAAAATTCATGTCTGAAAAGCTATGCTAGTGAATACTGTTATGGTGAGTTCTGATGCTATTTATGGGACAAATGACCGAAATGTCTCAGCGAAAAAGAAAACCAGATATAGATATTTTCTGCGCACGTTTTCACTTTCAACAAGTATTTTGCTCGCGTCACATTCATCCCAACAACCACACCAACGCAAGACCGTCAACAAGGGCGTCAGCCCAGCTCGTTGCCACAGCGACAATCTACATCGTTCCTGGCCCGAATTTCTAAACAGGCAGCGAAAAGACAAAAAACAGCTTCTCGAAAAGCGCTCGCGCAACTCACACTTTAAAAAATTATTATCTGAATCAAACAGACGCAATAAGCAAAGTGACAGCGCAGGCCTGACCCGCAAAACAACACCATTCTTTGACCTTCTGTCGCACTCCTCACAGAACCAAACAATACGCACCCCCTGGGGCCGTTGCTGCAAGGGAGCAGTACTTCCCCGGGTCGCAAGTCATGCACTGGGAAACGTTACTTAGTCCGGAGGCGTTCGAATAGGAACCGGCAGGACATTGTTCTGGTACCTCCTCCAGTGTCCGGTCATCGACCAGCCCGGTACCGAAGCTCCCGATACAGAAATGACCGCGGGGGCAAAGTATGGGCTCCTGTCCCTCGGCGCAAAAATACCCGGGGAGGCAATTGGAGCACTGCAAAACAAGAACAGCGAAAGTCATTGCTGTGCTAGTTTTAAAAGTTTCTCTGACCGCAATACCCTTCACACATTGTCAGCAGTGGGAACGATTTCCTGCAGGGTGGATATACTGTACACTGCTTCACTGGAGATACACACGCAAACCGTAATCAAATATAGCCAATTAAGATATTCAACACAGCTCTGTCGAATTGCTTGTGCAAACTACATTTCCAATTTGTTACAACTCGTTAACTTGCCATTTAAACCAAACTCGTTATAAATCGGTAGCTTGTCTTCTAAACTAACTTGTGGTGCTAACTTGTAAAACTTTCAGGTATTACAGCAGGTATATTCTTGTTTATTCTCTCGCTAACCTTCTACAATCTTACCGCCAGAGATTGGAGCGTTTGGCAAAGCTCTACAGTAGGGGTGTCCAAGATTTTTCGAAAATAGGGACAACTTTGATAATTCGATCGCGTGAAGAAAGCGTCCACGGACCAAGACAGTCAGGGAATTGCGAGGGTTCGTCGTTGCAGGTTAACACAGTCCAGGCGCTTCGCTTGAGGTTTGAAGCGGGAAAAGCCTTTGCCACGCCCTTCGCGCTCAAGTTCACTCTCAGCGCGTCAAAAAACGATTGGGAAACGTCACAAGCAGCGAGACAACGCCGTCGCACCAGCGCAGAAGCGTAACGCACGCTTTGGCGAGTCGCAACTGCAACCACATTTCACGCGAGCCGCGTTTCTGACGCCCGCGCTTTTTATCTACTTCGCAGTTACAAAATAGAGCCGAAAAGTGTTTCATGTTGGCAGTGTTGTTTGTGCAAACAGCACGAATTGAGCCACTACAATATTTTGTTTGATGCAAACTAGAATATTAGCGGAGCAAGTTCGTCTGAAAAAAACATTTTGAACGTTACGCAACGAAATACCGTTTCCACTTCTGTTCCAACGTTCAGCTATTGCAGGCATTCGGCCAAAATTCTTTACACAATCGCTGAACGCGAAACTGTCTAAAAACTAATTTAGATGTTGGTCAATTATCATAGAATAAATGAAAATATTGAAACTACGCTGCGTGGAGTCTCCCACGCGACGACAGCCCAATCTACACACTGTGTGTGCATGGTGTAAAAGCATAACCAATCCATTCCTTTTTTCAGCAATGGCCCATTTATTTCAAGCGACTAAGATGAAACACTTACAATAGTTGCCTCTTGGAAAGAGCACGTTGCTACCCAAGCCTAGCAACCAAACGCAATGAAACTGACCACTCAGTGCAGTCACTGGTAATACACATGATTCAAATAAACCTTACAACGAATAAAATTCTGGAAGGGCTTATTTTTTTATCTGCAATATTTTTACGACGGGTGGTTTTTGCGTTACGTTGCACCACGTCAGTGTCTCGAAATTACCCAAAACAAAGTTGGGACAAACAAAGCCCAACCTATTTACAGTATAATTTGCACATAGCACACAGTAGTTCCTTTAGCATCTATTATGAAACAAAACCCTGCTTAATCATCGTATCCCGTCAGGATGATATATTTTCTAAACTGCCTTTTTCCACGGCACCAGAAACAACGCCCGTACCGCACAAAGGTCACGCGCGAGACTTTATCGAGGTTTGCAAACGCGCGGCGTGTACCTCAGTCTGCCCGGTCTTGTTCGTGTACATTCCCGTCGCACACTTGCTTGGTGCTGCGCAGCCGTCCGGGCAATCGCAAAAGTGCTGACGTGGACACGGTGCTCCACCTTCACTGGAGAGATTCTGAATGGCAAGAATTTGTTGAAACTCTCCAACATGCTGAACAAGCGCATGCACCGTTTACAACCACCAAAGCCTTCTGCAAATGAACTACTGCATGCTCCGCGCCCTGTTCACCGCCACTTTGAACGCCGAGTGACAAAGTGAAGCTTTTAAATTACCACGACCGCGAATTACGTCTTCTTAGCAAGTTTCGCCTGGGAAAGTTTAAAAGGAAAAAAATATTTTTACGATACACTTGACTGGTCTGGTTTTCTACTTAAATTGATACACCATTTCTTGACAGGATTCTTCGCTAGATCACATATCCCAAATACAACAAGCAACAATAGATCAATACCAACTGCTCAAGTTCTTACACTGATGCGCCAGCTTACTGCCTGTCTCACATGCGAACAGCTGTCATACTTCTATCCATGTAAGTGCTGGATGGAGAAAGAGTGTTGTCCCTCTGGAAGGGTTGTTCACCAAACGCCAAACGGGGTGAAAATGAATTGCCGGAATTTCGTAAACAAGCTGCCGTATGCGAGTTTCAGAACAACACCATCCTCTACGTGGCGGGGGGGGGTGGATCCTGTAGCACAAGCACTTACCTTGGGCGTGGGTGAAGAAGCACCCCCGGGGCAGTAGTACCCAGGATCGCACAACTTGGTTGCATTGGTTAAACCTTGCTCGTTGCAGTATCTACCAGCAGCGCAGGGTCTGAAAAGATTGGCGGAGAAACAAGAAAATGTAAGTGAACGGTCTGAAGTAACCCGGATGTACAGCGCACGCTCGCTCAAAATAAATAAACAAAAGCGGACTGGCGGCAAAATGCACGATTGAAAATTCGAAAAGTTTTTAGAACAAGCGAAAATTCGAAAAGTTCAAAACGTTTTTAGAACAATGGCAGCAAAGTTATATACAAAACAAGTAGGAAAATTGTTTTTCACACAAAAGCTGAAGTTTTTTTTTTTCAAGAAAATAATGATCAATTAAAACTTCGTTGCCGTCACGACGCGTCCTTACAAAGCGCAGATACACAACGGAGTGTCGAACGCGCACGCCCCCGAAGGTATAGCGTGTGATCTCGGCAAAGCAGTGTTCGGTCGCCCCTTGCTTTACATTCGGAGAGGGGTGCCCGAGCGAAAGACGACGTGTTGCCAGTTAAGGTTCTTGCGCCACCCGTTGCTCCCTCACAATTCAAAAGACGCGTTTAGTCGCTCATCCCATTTCTCAAACCAGCAGCTGGTGAAAGGAGAGCGATTTGCTTTGGAGAGCTTCGTACTAGCTTCTGTACTTTGCAGTTGAGCAGCGACAGACAAACAAACACAGGAAAACGTTGCAAAAATCCCTACTTACAAGCACGCGCCTTTGCTGGCTCCGACTACATTCGGGTTATAAGTTCCGACCGGACATGGTATCATGAAGGTCGTACTTTCCGGACAGTAGTGACCTGCCGCGCATTGCTCCCCGACGCTCTTGTCCACCCCAGTACCTGAGAAGGAATGTTGAACTCGTAAAGTGGCACGCACGAGAAATCTAACCGAAGGCTGGTTGCGCAAAGCTGCGGTCGTTGCAAATGCGCCAATGCGTGACCCTTGTTAACAATTATCTATCTGCGTGTAAATACCAGGACTTGTTGGTCATTCGCTGAGAAAGGTTTGGAACAATAAACTTGACAGAGATCATGGTTGTCAAGCAGCAGTTCAAGGTTTTGAACGTTGCGGACATCACGTTAGATACCTGTTGAATTATCTTGCGATGGCTGGGCGAGGGTTGACCCGTTGTAGCAAATGTACCCGGCGGAACAATTGCCCTCTGGCGCTGTGAGACCCAGTTTGCTGCAATACTTTCCTCTCGGACAAGGTAAGCAGAACGACAAGCTGCCTGAATTCGATCTGTAAGAACACGATGAGGTACAAATAAAGTAAAAAAGTGCGCCTCGAATTACAAGAAACTTATTTTGCTTGAAGCTGGCAAAAGAGGAGTTGTTAATAAAGGAGATCCGAAAAGGCAGTCAAATTCAGATGAGCCTTGTTCTCTCTTCGCACAGCAAAAGACGCTTAAGTAGAGCCTAGTTAAGTCGCTACAGCCTATTCAACGGTGCACCACGTCAACTTATTTTCAACAGTCAAAACTACGACGCTAAGGCGCATGACGATTGGTCATGCAACGCAGGCGCTACGCAGCAAGCGAAGTGAAAACGCGACTACGCATCACAAGCTAGATTTCGCTGTGAAAAGTATTTCTCAGAACCGAAAGAAGAATTTAGAAAGGGTGGTGCAAGCTCCGCTTCTTACTTCTGGTTAAACGTCCCGGCGGGGCAGAGCTCTCCGTTCTCTTTCCATGTCCCGAGTGTGTCGGTTGAGTTGACGTCGAATGCGAAGTTGACAAACGGGTTTGGAGATGGACAGTAACTTCCTGAACACCCCAAAAACAACGATAATTGCAATAGATTATCGCAAAAGAAACGCGTCGTTAAAAAATGCTTGCATTTTGATCTATATCAGTGGTCTTCAAACGGGGTTCCGCAAAACATGTAGCGGAGTTCCATGAGTTTTAAGGGTTCCAGGAGGGTTCATCGTTTTTTAGGGGAAATGATTTCTTGCTTCAGTATGTTAATGCACTGGTGCAGGAGGCGGGGATGTGCAGGGGGTGCAAGCGCACCTCCAAAAGTTTTGATTTGGTGAAAATCCGGGCAAAATTCCTTAAAATCCGGGTAAAATCTCTGAAAATCTGAGAAAATTCTCTGAAAATATGAGCAAAAATGGCGCCCAACATGCTTTGATTTGAAACAAATGGCGCCCAAAATGAAATGAAGAGCTTTTTGTCGGAGGTCATTTTTTTGGAGTTTTTTCGGGCTAGTTTGGGAGAATTCGGGCAAAAATCCTTCGTACCCCAAAAAATTTGCCTGCTCCTGCAACTGTGTTGATGCGTCATTATGTAATTTTTAGATCACCGTGCCGCATTCAGACTCCATGTAGACCAGTTAGTTGTACAGGAGATTGAGTGCAGATAGCGGAACAAGAAATATTGAAAGTTATTGCATCACTTGTTCATTGTTGTGTAATTTGTTGTATCATAGCTATACGATGTTGCCTATGTACAGTTTACAGTACTGTACATCGGAGTAGTAGATAGCAGTTATTCAGTCTTTGTGGGAATAAAGTAAAAACAGTGTGGAACCCAACTTTTTATTATTTAGTCAAGCTAGACGAAGCAAAATAGCATATTTTCTTATATGAAGCGAAATAGTAACAACAGCGAAGGTGTGGACGTTAATGAACAATGTAGTTCAAATGTAATAGAGGCACCTGACCCCAAGCGGACCAAATGTAATTCATCTGCCAAAGTTAGAAAATGGGACGACGCATATTTGAGATACGGGTTCTTTTTTGCTAAATTCTGAATGTAGCAGATAGTCGACATTCCAGAAATGCAAGAACAACCGAGTCAGTAAATTTCTTGCTTTTTAACTTTTGTAATAACTGTTTATTTGTTGACGTGTCTAATAACGAAAAAATTGATTTTCCCACAAGTAATACGTGTTTTTTAAATTTTTGTTAGTGGGGTTCCATGACAAACACCAAAGCACATCAAGGGCTCCACGACGACAAAAAGGTTGAACAGCTGATGTAAATGACGTTTGGAATCGGTGTCTAATGATTATCATCTTGAAATGGTATCCAATGCAGCAATAATGCGACCACAAACAACTGATTGCCAGAAGTAACTACTAAACCGTTTCTGTCTTAAATATGTTTCGTTAATGTTCAGTTGAGAAACCAATGCTTCAAGGGACTTTTTTCAGAAAAACCATCTACTTCATCTTCCCCTTACAAAAAGAAAAATGCGGGGTTCTTTGAACATTATAATTAAGTTAAAAAGGATTCGACCGACGATGACGTCACCTCCTTGGCTGACATTTGAATCAATGGTTCCACTGCTACGAATGTCTCCGCGCTTAAACTTAGTCTAGGGGGTGGGATCTCCAGTTCGTGCTGCATCGAGATCAAGTTAGTTCATTCATTTTCATACCCGTTTTTCCTCTGAAGAGGGTCGCGAGGGCAGCAGCCTAAGGACTCGAAACACCACCAGCAATTTCAGATTGTTCTGTTGCCACAAGACACGACGTGCTGTTCTGTTGCCACAAGACACGACGCTTACTAAATTGCGTCTCTGTGCTGGTCTACACAACCGAGAACAACAAGAACAACCCTATACGCTTTCATGTGCAAGACTACATGAGTTACGAAACAACGTCAGCAAATAGCAACTGCTGTGTTTACGTGCAATAAACGTCAGTACCGACAAGATTAACTGTCATTCTTGTCATTCTTCACCCACGCTTTGCCACGTTACTGTTTATTTCGGTTAAAATGTCCCACGTTGTTGTGGAGATGTCTACGATTACCAGGTAACTGCGGTTCTCCGACGTTCGGTACGTCAGCAATTTAATCTTCAGTGGTTTCGTGAACCAAACGTTCATGGATGGTACTGAATGACGAAGATTGATGGCGCTTAAAGCTAGCTGCGCTTGTGTCTAAATCAGCCATGTCCAAACCAAATGGCTTACTGAGCAAGAAATTATGTCACTATCTTAACCGGGCCGCACATTGAATGACATATTAATGAGGACCGCACATTGAATAGCTTACTTTGATCTTAGAAAACTAAATTTAGCTTTAGCTAATGTACTGAATGCGTTCGAATCCTAACTGCAATGGTAACAGATGTGATAAAGTGGCTGCATCAGAAATGTCAAATTCAAGATTATTAAAATAAGGACTGGTTATCAGTATGCAGGATACTTTTGCTGCAGCTAAAACCTAAACTAGGCCGCAAAATAACTTCGACTGGGCCGCCTGCGGCCCGCGGGTTGGACATAGGTGGTCTAAATTTTCAAACCTGGATTTAACTACGCTGGTCGCGAACCATCTGAATCCAGCGCAACTATACAGAGCAGGACAGCTGAACCGTTAAAGCGTTAAAGCGTAATCTATCCGACTCCGTTTCAACTGAAATACTCCGTTGCTAAATAGCGCTGAACCTCAATCTCGCCAAATGTTTTTTCGTGATCTTGGATAAAAATTGACGAAACGAACCTGAAGCGTCGTTATAAATTAAGGAATAGATGAAAGCAAAAAATCATGAGCGAATCGTTATTGAAAACACAACCTGTCACATGACACTGACCTGCTGGACAAGGCAGAGTGCCGTTCATGCGCTTGTACGGGCAAGTTCGTCCAGCCGGGCAAGGAATGCAGCTGGACGCGTTTGCACCGGGCTGGTAAGTTCCAATGCCGCACTCTGTCTCCTGAGTGGCAGCTCCCAGGCAGTACGTTCCTGCGAGCAGAAGAAACTGGCAGGAACTGCACGTTCTTGGAAAGTTGTTTCCGAAATCGCAGCAGGCGCCTTAACCGCGCAGGCGCGACTATGTTGCGAATACAATCAACCGAGTTTGAAACACAGCGGCGGGCCGTGTTCGCCCGCATGAGTTTTGCGCTTAACTGTTCGAAACCTTTGTTTGTTACGTCACATTTGCGTGCCACCACCTTTGCGGGGTAGATCAAGAATCATCGTAAATAAGGCTAGGTTCAAGTTCACAAACAATAATTGCTTAAGTAATTCAAGCAAATAAGAAAAACGGACATTTAGACTTAAAAACAAGCAAGTACATCAAAATAACTGAAGATTTTAAATCACATCACTGGCGGTTCAGACAAAATTTTGCATCTGTTGGCCGCGATTCAATTTAATGGAATGAGCTTCTAGCTCCAAATCGTAATCACGATGAGAATAAAAAATTATGACTCACAAAGCGCTCTGCACAGGCAAGGAATCTATTCCCCTCAATGGATTATTTTACGTGTGATGATGCATGTCATGTATAATATTGCGTTTACAGCAATAAGCATGGCTTCCAAAATGTCGACTTTTCTAAAAGCGAATTGCTTGAATTATTAAGTAACGGCAAATTTAAACAGGTAGCAAGTAAAAGTTTTCAAGTAATTACTTCTCAAGTAAGTAATTAAGTAATTATTCACTTGGACCCAGCCCTAATTGTAAACCCTCCCTGGCATACGTACTTACGCGCCGAGCATAAGGCAACATACTTTAGCATTTGCTTAAACGACCGGCCGACCAGCCCACTAAAAAAAACTTTTCTGGCAACGACTGCCAACCGTAAGAACTGCATACAAATCTTGACTTTTCGCTTTCCCGTTTACGCTCACTGGTTTCATCGTGGAAGTGGCGGGCGGCGTGATTTCACACAACTGCTCACTGATGAACAGATCTGACTTCGCTGAGTGTGCCACGGTGACAGCTGCCAACTTCACCTGCCTCGCTTTTTCAAGCACTGCTTGTGTGGTGGAGAGCAAATAAATCCTTGACCAATCCTTGATTGCCGCTTAGCTCAGCCTTCAAACTGTCACACGCCTTTGCAGCAAACCATACGTTTGTCGGCGTGCAACTCAGAAATCTTGCTCCACTGTTGACGAACAATAAACCTTTCTCTGGAGCTGCAAACCTATAAGCATTAAGACAGCAAAATATCATTCTATCAGCAACAATGCGGTGGATCTCCGAAGCACCGCTAGGGAAACGCGCCAACGCCAAACGCAATATACTGACACTTCAGCTTATTGCTTACCTCAGTTTGAAATTGACCACATAAATTATTTCACTAAATAAGTTTGAGTTTGCACAAGAAGCAGAAGGCTTTCAACGAAACTCACCACCAACTGCTGAAGTAATATTCTTCAAAAACAACTTTCGTAAGTAGAATATAAAAAGCTTTAAACACAATCCCAGACACTCTGCAACAAAACACGGTATCAATATTTTATTGAAGCACTCGCTTTGTAGAAACTGAGTGACTCTAAAATACTGCAGCTCAACAAGTTAGCAAAGCATTTCAGACGCGTCCTAGCCTGCGCTTTCTTGGCACTGCCTTGATCACAAAACACTATTCCAGCAAATATAAATTTCAACTGTTTTTGATCAAAACGGATGCAAAGCATCTATTTCTCACAGTAACAAATCTTAACATTACCCCTCAACACTCCCACGCCAAACAGCCTGCAAATCTGCACTGCGCATAATCACAAACTACCAATGCAGTTGCATTACGACGCTAAAGAGCGAAAGTTGCTCTGTAAGACGCAGGTTGATGATTGTTGAACAAATAAATTACGCTGCCTTTAAGGATCAACATCCAACTTCTGCAAAGTATCTAACAAGCCAACCAATTGTTTAAACGAGCTGCAAAAATCAGCAACTGCTTTACAATGGCGTTAGTTTCCCTGCCATTCTGCTCTGAAAAATCAGTCTGGCATACAGAATAACCTGAGGTGCTTTACCCCGGAGTCGTTAACCTTGAGTCTATAGCAGGCTATAACCCACCGCACAACCAACGGAAACGTATAACCCATACATCAGTGGTTCTTAACCGGGGGTACACGTACCCCTTGGGGGTACCAAACACCGAAACAGGGGGTACGAAGCACCAACATTTTTAGGCATACACGCCC
>JGI24158J21664_10000514_pt1 | contig 36004 bp, 21 predicted proteins | sample Ectturendosymbi3_FD_21664 | JGI IMG/M metagenome (IMG submission 21664) | reverse complement strand
ATCTCTGCATGCAACGACAGGATTACTCGCAAGCAACGTCTACGCTGGGCAACACCCCAAACCTCAACATTGGGTTCCTACACCAAAAGTAAACCCCTACAGATGCAAGCGGTGTAGACCTTGATCTCTAGTTTGATTGCGAGGTGGTGATTTTTCCAAACCCGAGAACTAAGTCGCCCGAAGTTAGTCGAAGCCTTTCCAATTCGTTAGTTGATTTCATCGTCCAAATTGTTCGAAGAGTTGACAACAGATCCCAGATAAGAGAACTTGTCAACAACATTAAGCGGTGAACCGCTGATGAGAATGCGTGGTGGAATGGATGTTCCGAGAGACATTACGACTGTTTTCTTCAAGTTGATGGCCATACTGAAGTCATTGCAAGCTTTAGCGAAACGTTCGAAAAGTTTGAAGCCGATAATAATTTTCAACAAATGCAATGGCAAGCAACAACCTTTCTTGACATCTGTGCAAAACTGACTCAAAATCAATAATTCCCAGCCTTTTTCAGTGGTGTCGTGGGGTTCCGTCACAAGTATTTGAACGATAAAATGTACAACCATGGGCGTTCAGGAGGTACAGCTACGAGACAGGTAGTTTTATTGCGATAATACGGAAAGTCGATGACCTTTTTTGCTCGTCACTTTCTTTTCAGTGAAAGCTTAGGGAAGTTTGCTTTGTTTTGATACGACACCTGATAATCCCCCACAACGACCCTTTTCTTTACCTGTTTGCAAAACAATGGCGCCAAAATAAGAAACTTATTTTTTGACTTGGAATCAGGTTTTTGAACCTTTTGGCGTAAGTAATTGAACTTTTCGAAGCAACGCCATCTTGTGCTAATTTCATCACGGCTTTTGCCTTCTCAAAAAGAGCGTNAGATTTAATTCGAGCAGAGAACAAAAGAACGCAGCTATGCTTGCAAATAGAATTAGCTGAAAAAAAATCACAATCACTTCACTCACAGAAGTCCGCGGTGAGCACAGCAAATCTACGTCAAGCAAGAAAAAATAGTTACTCTGAATGTTATAAAATAATTTTGTGTTTAGGCCCGAAATCGGCCCGAAACATTTTGTCAAACTTAAGCCCAAACCCGGCCCGACCCGAAAAGCCCGGCTCGACTTACAACTCTGGGTTGGTTGCCTCCTGCGTTTACTGAATCGTATCGATTGCTATGTGTGAATGAGGCGAAAGAACTTGTTCGTGTTTGATATGCACCTGATCAAAGTTTAAGGTTATACTGCAGATAAGAGATATGTGTAAGGCTAGCATTATCCTACAATGAAAACATAGTTTGTTCTGAGCAGTACAGTAGTTTTGTCAGCGTTTCTATTACGTAAAGCTCATTTAGTATTTTTGGATGTGATTTTTTTCCATTTTAATTTCTTTAACAAAGTCATTCAGAAATCAGATTGTTATTGAGTACTTGGCGCAAGTTTGTACTGTTGCCATGCTAAGTAATACAGAAAATTTTGATGAACTTGAATAATAAGCAAAAGTCACTTTGCCAAATAGCAACCACAGAACTATACCCCAAGCAGGCCCGTCGCCGGGAGTTCGCAGCAGGGGGCCAAAAACCACATGGGGTGCTGCATTTTTCAAATACAATATTGGATGCATGCAGCAACCGGGGGACCAAACATGCAATGGAGGTACACAAATTTTAAACGGGGGGCGGGCGGGCACCACTGGCCCTCTGACCCCAAGGAGACAAAGAATAAGGAAACAGCAAGAAAATGGCAAAAGCCGTTTGGGTCTGATGCCTTAGATTAGTGGTTCTTAGTTTATCCAACCACACGAACCTTTATTTCTTAGCTTGATGGTTACTAACTTCTCAAGAAAAAGGTCTTTTCCAAGATTCAGAAAAATTGCGGTAAGAATGAATTAAAGGGTCGCAATGTTCCAGGAAAGGTTGCCCACACTAAGCATTCGGTGCGTTAAAAGTGACAAACTTGAGCAAACAAATTTAAATGAATTCCTGAATGATTTTGTCTTGAAGAAGGCCAGGAGGACAAAACCTTTCGAAATGTTTACAGTGCTATGTATAGCCTTCATGATTCGATGACTGTAGCTTTTTATTTCTTAATACGTATTTCAATAATGACAGCACAAGTGAAGTTTAAACCATAGTCCCGTCGCCATGGCGGTATTGGTGGAATTAACTGCCCAAATTGAAATACAGTATGAAGCACTATAATCTGTGGAGTTTTTATCAGATTTTCAGAATGTCAAGTGCCCTCGCGCAAACGTAAAGCCCCCTATTGAAGACGTTCTGGCGACGGTTGCGGCTTAAACCTCACATCCTGTCGTGCGATGGTTTCGTTGCTTTCGATTCTTTGCGGTCTGTAAAAGCAACAAACACGCGAATAGTGGACCTAGCAGTTGTAAGCATTTGGGTGTTTTTTATGTGACGTGTTTTGCTCGTGTGTGCGAGATGTTTACAGCCGTGGTTTAACGGGCCGCAATGTGGTCCTCACCAGGGGTGGATCCAGCCAGTAAGGTTAGAGGGGGGGGGGCGATTTCAGTAATTAGGTGGTCAAGTCTCATAACGGCTTCGCTACTGTGAGATGAAGTATACTTCACAACACTGCTGTGACAAAACAATAGACGGTAAAATGGCCTTATATCTCGAATGCTGGTTCCCGAACTGTACAAAATTGTGGCGAAAAATGTTACTTTTTTAGGTTTTGGAGGCCGATCACCCCAATATCACCCCTAGATCCGCCCCTGGTCCTCACGTTGTGCTTTAACGTCTTTATGCCGCCGCACATATGCGCAGTGTATTTTGTGTTTGGGAAATTGTACATTTTGGATGCTACTGTTGAGCACAAGGAAAAATAGATGAGCAACCTACGAAAGACGTAAGGCGGTGTTAGGCTGCAGATCGGGAAACACATTTAATCAAATATATAACCGTGACCTTTTCGGTTGGTTCGTCTGTGGAAATTAATAATCGTGTTCCCGTCAGTCAAGCACGATTTCCAAACTTCCGTGTCATTGAACGCTTTTGCGTCGAAGGCAGCCCTTTTTAAACCCCTACCAAAAAGGAAATGCACTGAAGAAAGCAAGAAAGCAAAATACTGCAGAACTGCAATTTGGATTACTATTTCGTAAATGGACGACTCCCCTTTCACAGTTTTGGCAAAATTTACCGGAAAATTGTTTTTTTGAAGCTGGGATGCATCACGTCGGAACGGTCGTGGTATAAGAAAGTCTGAAGAAGTCATCATGCTTTAATTTTTTATTAACAAAAACTTTTCGAGTATGTCATAAAGTACACTGATTTGTCAAAAGTGAAAACAGGAAAATAAAACCACGTAAAAATCTGGCAACGTAAAAAGTTGTTGTTGCAGAACGTCTCAGTAGCTACAGGTATCAATATAGTAACACATACGACTTATTTTTTTATCCATTGGAAAAGCAGGCGCTAGGTATATAACGGCATAAACATGGACCCTCATAGCAAAGTATCTGGGCTCTCAAAGCAGATGCAGAAACGCACGTTCCGTATCTTCGTGGTCCTTTCTCTTTGCATATCGGTTCCCTTTTGTATGTGCAAGTGTTCACATTGCATGGCGTTCTGTTTCTGTAACTGATAAGACCGCAGTACTGTTCGCAATTTCTTTGTTGAACTTGTCCATCTTTGCAGCCGTACTGACCCGCCTTTGCACAAAGCTTCCTGCGAGTCTGGGTGCCTTTGCCGCAACGGTTGCTGCATTCCGACCACTTTGTCCAGCTGGAAAAAGTAGGACACACACCAGTCCTGCATCGCCTTGTTTGCGACGATTCACCCGCGCACTGCCCCACATCACCGCTGCACAAACGATATCTGGTCTGCCTTCCACCACCGCATGACTTAGAACAATTGCTGTAGGCACTCCACTGAGCCCAGTGTGGGCAAGGCCGTGTGTTGCACGAGCGAGTTATGTTTGGTTCTGTCAGGCAGTCCGGTCCGACGCAAGGTCGTTTACGAATCTGCAAACCAGAACCGCATGACCTGCTGCACTGTGACCACGTAGTCCATTCTGCAAGGTATGATGCAACACCAGACCTTTGATTGCGTAGCTGGGAAGTTGGTATGAAGCACAGTGGCTTGTCACAGCAGTCTTGGTAGCTGCCTTTCAGCGGTGGTTGATTGAACCACGTGAACGGACGATAATAGCAAGAAGGTTGAGGAAATAGGGGTAATCTGAATAAGTCAATATTGCCAGTGAGAAAGCTCTGTAAGTTCAACAAACCGTTAAAGTTAAACGGTCTACCAGTGCCCCCTGTAATCGAACCCAAGTTTCCTAAAGAGGACAAACCGCTGAAATCAGGCGTTCCAAATTGAAATCCTGTCGTTGGCGAGTTAATGGTGCTGCCGACACCAGGTTGATTGTTGCTATTTAAACTCCTACCGGTGACACCCCTGTTTTGATTGCCTATGGTGGCAAAAGATTGAAATCTTCCGGATAATGGGGAGGGCCCACCACCACGGGTTGGCGATGTCAAGTTCAATGCAAATGGTACTACTTTCACGTTGACGCCTTTGGGGAGGTTGAGTGAGCCGTTCAGAGGAACGATACGTCGAAAAAGGTTGGCATTGAGGTTGTGCTTATCAGAGATTAACTTTTCTTTTTGCTTCCTCCAGTTATCCGGGCGAACTTCACCTTGCACTATCTTGCTCCAAAATTCGAACTGCAAGTACAGGGGCAGCCTCGCAACAATTTCGTAGAAACGAGAGAAAAGGCTTTGTCGTCGCACGTCAACTGCGCATCCAGCGGCAAGACAGGTGTGGTAGTCATCTATGAATTTTCCCGCTTCTGCTTTGGAACTCATAGGGAAACACATTGGTTGTCCATAAAATGTATGAAACACATTTGAAACTGACGATTTGTTTTCATTGTCAGAGGGTACCCGTACTTGTTTGGTATCGACTGGGTAAAAACAAAGATTGTTTCTCCAACATCCATTCAGAAGGTGACATTCTTTCTTGGTTATACCTTAAATCACAAAAAATAATTACAAACACTACACAGGCTAATGTTTTTGTAAGGTCATGCTTGTGCAAAAAAGTATTTTGACAAAATTAGTAATTGATAGTAATGTAGGAGTTTACAGGGATTCATTTGCAAAACATGTGCAATCAGATTAATGTTTTTCACAAAAAAATTTGTTTGAGTGAAATTTCTATTTGTCACACTTACCTGTCCAACCTGCTCTCTTGGGCTGATGTTCAAAATGAAGTAGAACTTCAATCATGTAGCACCCTGGAGAATTCTCTAGTATCTTGACTTTGTGTTCCTCGATAAAGCAAGCTGTGTTCAGAGGGTTCCACGGTCCTCTCTGCAACAAAACGGTTAAGAATGATCGCGTAATTCAGCACCCAAACTTTAGTTTAAATCATGCTATGGTCTGATATCAATCACTTCATGCAAATTTTTCTCTGCACTATTTTCAAATGACATCCTGAAACTAATGAAATTGTTGAAAACTAATGAAAGTTTCTGTTATACGCAATGAACTTTTATTTGTTCATTAGCACTATTTTTAAGATACCGTGAATACTCCTTGCCAAAATATGACCCGGAATTTCCTGGATATCTCCAATTAGCTTTCGATAAAAGTGTATTATAAGTCTTTTTCACAAAAGGAAGCGTTAGTCTTGTCATTGATGACAAGAAAACCACAAAACATTCCACAAAAAATTAAGTTAGTCCATAAAAGTTACGTTGAAGTTGAAATCCCAGAAATACAGATGCTCCTTGCATTGTAAAAGCGGTGGTTTTGTGCTGAAAGACATGTTATTTTGTTTGGTTACACCAGGCAATGAAAAGAAATCTAAGACAGCAAAAACCTCTATAGCCATTGAATAAAGCCTCATGAGTTTTGCGCAAACTATAAAACGTCCTACAAAAAGGACGAAAATAAAGAATATGCTGCCCCAAATTAAATTACCTCGAGAAACCAACTTTATTTAGCTGCTTCTGCGCAAAAACTTTTACCGTGAGTGGAAAGGAAATTTACTTTGTAGCATGGTCCATGACTTCCTATAACAGACCTATTCATAATAGACCCGTTCATGGCAGACCACGTTCACAACAAACCCGTTATGAGTGGTCTGTTATGAACAGGTCTATTTTGAACGGGCGCCATCGCAAAGTTATGTCAAAATTTAACACAGACTGTATGAGCATAAACGATTGTAAACTTTAAAAATATAAGACAAAATGTTTCCTTTCGATTTTTAAAAAAATATATTTTAGGTCGAACTGAATTTAATATTATTAAAGTTTTTAACAAACAGGCAACAGATATATGTGTTTTATGCATTTCACAATTTCACTGAACTACACTGGATGCGTAGAAAACACAAATATGGAAAGGTTTGCAATCGGAAAACCGCACATAGTCTATAGCTCTGCGTCCAACTAAAAACGTTTCGTGACTTAAATTTGGAAACCAGTGGTTTAACGTATTTCTCTCCTTTGTTTTGCCGCTTTTGGCGTTTTGGTTACAATTCTTGCTGTTTTGTCACTCTTAGCTACTTGCATGCTTGCAAGAGTGTCCTTAGTGGCTTTGAGCTTTGACTGTTTTTTACAGTTTTAGGTTCTTGCATAGTGTTTTTTCTACGCATCTATCGCCTTTGTTTCGTAACAGTCGCAGTTGACGTGTATCTGCGCCTTTTTAGTTTTAATCTACTGAAACAGCATTTTTCCAAAGGAATCCTTCCACAGCAATGAATAATCAGACACAATGACGTTTGCAGATTTTATGTGTCAAATATACTGAGCAGGCATCTTCAGCTTTTACTGAAATAGAATCTACTGAAACTGAAATGCCGTTGCAATGGCGAATTCGAGTTTCCCTTCTATATATCAACGTGTGTGTGTGTGTGTGTGTGTGTGTGTGTGTGTAAGTCTTGGGCACGTCGCCATCAACCAGTGTTGGGGCTGCAAATCGGGAATTCGGCAGTTTTGGAGAAACTGGAATACTTTTACTTGTCATTCCCAGGTCCACTCTGGCCTGGAGTGTTGACGACTAACATAGGACTGTAGCTATGGATCAAATGGTTTCTTTGAAAGGGCAACCCACGCAAGGCAATCAATCTAGGCATGGGCAACGGATAGACAGGGGGAGCATGGGCGTCGGAAGGGGTGTCTTTTCCCCCTGGAATTTCAATTTTGATATTTTCCTATCAGAATTTTACCAAAAAAAGGTTGTTCTCTTAGTTTCGACTGGGGAAAATAAAATTTCACCACTGTTGGCCCCCCTGCGAAAATCCTTTTGGCTACACCTGGACAAAGTTTTATAGCGTCTAGGATCTTGAAATTCCAGGCCCGGCATGAAAGACTGTGTCAAGTGGCGCCTGATGGAGAGGGTAAAGTATTTTGCTTGTAAGCGTTGTACAGGCCATTATCCTTATGTTTATCGATGCCTGCAAAAATTACAAAAGGCAGACTTTCTTGTCTCAGGACAAAGGTCTGGGATATTCGCAAAGCAGGCACCAAGGTCTCCAAACGTGTTTTTCAAAGGGCTACATAAGCTATTACACAAAAGTTCGAGGGCAGGACATCTTACGTAATGTGATTATTTAGGGATATGTTACATTCTACTAAATCAACAAATTTTTCGTAAATATAATATTTTTTCATTATTCACAAAATGGCTTCGCGGGCCATAGTTTTGAGACCCCTAGTAACTAGGGGATTAGGTTGGCTAAGTTCTCCACAAACGAACTTCAAGCCTTTCATTTTACACAACAATATCTTAGGGGGGTATCTGAGAAGTTTAGAAAGCTTTTATGTAATGATTGAGCGCGTCGCTGAGCGGAAAGCTCCCTGTGAGACATAAGCAGGCAAGGCGTTTGCCCTCACGTTTTCGTTAAACCTATTGAAAAATGAGTGGCGATAGCGTTAGCGGAAATGGATAACAGAACTGAAAATTAGAGGCAACTTAACAACATGTTGTTATCCATGTTCGATTATGATGTGAGGCGGTTTCATGGGTTCCCCAAAGGTTTTCCTATATTTGACGGAAGCAGATCTCTGGGTGACTGCAGTAAACCAAAAAAATTATCTAGGATTATTCATGTGCTATGAAAATTTTCAGAAACGAGGTGCTGCACGGCATTTGCTAGAAGAGGTAACCATAACTATACTTTGACACAAACAAAATTTTCATTGGCTGCCTATTACGCTAAATGCAACAAAAATATCAGGCTTCAAGAACATCGCAACCCTTTCATCGGAGCAGTACTTGGTGTTTTCAAAACTTCCACAGCAACTTCCTCGTTTCAAATACCAGTAGTAGTTTTACGCACATCAAGCAAAAATTTTCCCTGATTTCAGTCCGGCTTAAAATCAGTATCACGTGGCTAAACATCACAACCTGTAAAGTTTTTGTTTGATGTGCGTAAAACCACTACTGGTATTTGAAACGAGGAAGTTGCTGTGGTCACAACCTGTAAAGTTTTTCTCATTGGCGTTGGAAGTTCTGCAGAGCATTGGACGTTTTGCAGCTGATTCAAGGTAAAGTACAGTATATGTTTGACGTGTTGTGATGTTATTTGCAGCACGTTAGTTGTTTTATTCATCGTGATTGTTAACGATTCTTATCGGTGGCATATTCGGTCCCAGTTGTATTTTTCAAGAGCCTTTTTGTCAATTATGCTTTGCTCCTTATTGCAACTAAAATTGAAAGTTTGTTTTTGTGTCTTGTATATAATAAAATATTTTCTATGTATTCAGTACCACTAGGACATTTTATCCCAACGTCTAGACCAGTGGTTCCCAACCGGGGAGGAATTCCTCCCCAAGGAGAAATTTCATGAGTTCAGGGGAGCAATTTCCACTTTGTAGCTAAGCTACCTATTCATTGTAAGTGTTGTACTTCTTTTTTCAAGTTGACATTAGCTCCTTCAATCAGTTGCACCACTTTATATTTTTAACTGTCACACGTTTTTGTTGGCAAACTTTAGGGCAATTATTTGACAACAAATAGCTTTTGTCGCGCTTTAATCAAGTCAATGTTGTCAATAATGACCATTGTTCCAATTGTACAGTAGTTAATTAGCTTACGAACCCAAACAGGAGAGGAATGAATGTTCCATAGGGGAGGAATAAAAAGTTGCGAAATGAGTAAAAGGAGGAATGCATCAAAAAAGGTTGGGAACCACTGGTCTAGACACAGTGTAGTCATATGTCCCAATGTTTTCCCCAAAATCAAGGATCGAAATCACATTTTGTCAGTTACTGGAAAAGAAGAAGAAAAATATTGAGTATTTCAAAAAAATTCTGGTAGTGAAAGGATGAAGATGCAGACTGCAATGTGGAGTCGAAATTACACCACACTTCTGAGCTGTCGCCTTGTCGTCTGGGCAGTTGCACGAACAAATTTAATTCTTAAAATTTGACGCAACACCTTAAAGCAAGATGAAATATTCGAAGTGTCATTTATCAACCTTGTGTTTGTGAAAATGATGAAATTTAACAGTATTTTTCAACACTGGGTTAGCGAAAATAGGCGCATAAAGAAGACAACTGCTTGCGTTAATTTATCAACGCATAAGAATTTAACTAGCTTTTTCCTCAATTGTGCAACAAAGGCAAATTTACCTGACGCATGTACTCTTTTGCTTTGGCATGAAACGCGTCGTTTCGTACCACCAGATGGCAAACTGGAACACCTGGGAGGATTGCTTGACCGAAATTTAACCGGTACAGGAACAATTCAAAGTCGAAGAAGCACCCTGGTCGTTGCAAACACAGGGCAACGTTGCTGTCGAGTGGGACGTTGGAAGGGGCCACTTCGCATGAAATTCTGCACAAAATATTGGTCACGCTCTTACGGTTAAATACAACATGGTATCACGAGTGCTGAGTAAAGCTGAAAAACATTGGCGCTATTTTCAACAAGTTCAGTTGTGGTTACTGAATGATGACAAAGCAATCGCAGCGTTCCAATCCCAAAGTAAAAGCTGATGCCCATTTATACCAGAACTTAAAACACACCGACAAGAATATGCGGCCGTCAACATACTTACAGTGAATAATTGCAATCCGTAAGTATACAATTTGTATTGGAGTAATAACAACTCAGAAACGTTTAAGATTTTCGTACTTGGGGTTAATCATAATTAAACGCACTGGTTTCCGGGTGATCATTATTTAAATTAAAGACTTTAGTTTAATCATTTTCGAAAATGTGAAGCATAATTTTCCGTATTACCTTTGACAGTATGGAATGTTTACGGGTGGCTCCAATGCTGCAGGTGATTTGGCATTGGTTTTGCAGTTGGCTGGAAACTTTAGGCATGTTAATCCAGGAAGAGGAGGGAGACCTAAAATTTGATGACGCGAACTTTATTATTGAAAAACGCATTATAGTATCTGACCCGCTGTGATTAGGATATCCCGAATGATCACATAAATCTGCATGGAATTCGGGCTAGACAACTTACGCGACAATAAATTCGGCGTCGAAACAGCAAGTACAAATCGTTGAAATTCTGACATAGAAAAAAACAAAAACTCCGACACAGGTTACAAGCATCTAAGTGTTTTTTAAACATGCACAACAAAAAGACGAGCGAGGCAAAAGCCAACTTACAGGAGAAAGTTATATCATATCTTGAAATTAAGTTTAAGACTAGCATCAAAAGAAATTTTATCGACACTTAGGCAGCGTGTCAATAATCACCTGCACGACAGGGACTATGGTCTGGAACTAAAGAATCTACATAAAATAATAAGAAAGCCATGATGTCAGCATGAATGCAGGGTTCCAATACTCCATCCTACAGCAGACACATGTCAGCTGTGCCTACAAAGAGGAGGTAGAGGCATAAAAGAAGTGGCATCAACAACAAGATTCCAAGCATAAGATGACAGAAGCTCATCAGCGAAGAAGAAATGCGAAGATGTCCTGGAACATGCAGTATGGGACATTGGGACAAAGCAACAAAGTACATAAACCTAAAATGAGGAATTAGCAGAATAGATAGAGCGTAAGTACCAAAATCGACTGGCAACTGCAGAGATCACAAGAACTTCTGCTTATGGATGAAAAAAAAGTGCAAAACTTGAGATCGAAAGGAAGTGCTTATAAAAAGCTTTGCAAGATCACGCATTCGACAACAAGTGCAGCAAAACCAACATAATCCATGAAGTGCACGATCCCACAAAAGCCGAAAATGAAAAAGAAAAGGCGGCCATCGTATGATATCCTGTTGCTCTGTGGTAGCACCAAACTTGTGCTTGGCAATGAGCACAGCTGCAGAAACCCGCTACGATGTATGGCAGCATTACTGGAACACTACAAAGACAAATATTTTTTTAAACTGGTCCGGCGGACCTTTTTCTAACTCTTACCAAGATTCAAATTTCGCCCAGTTACAACAACGCCCTTGTTTGGATTCAAGTCATTCATAGCCTGTTGCTTCAGTTGATCTGGAGTCTGACGTGGAGGAGTTGCTAAAAACAAAGAGTTTCAGTTTTTATTTCTTCCACTAAGAAAGCAGTTGAATTATCACTGAGTAGATATCAACCAATCTTGAAATACGTTTTCTTAATTCTTCTAAGCAAGCCACAAACGCAAACTAATTCCAACATAGAAGCATTTACGTTAACACTCGAATGTCTAGTGTTTTTTTCAAATGGTATTAACTGTGAGAACTTGGACACAATGAAGAAATTTTGTATTTTCATTAACTTTAAGGACTCAGACGTATATGTGTAGTTATGATTGGACTATAATCTGACATAGGCCGTAGATGTTTTACAAACATAAAAAATTTAAGAACGCTTTTTAAACATCAATTCGTGCAGTTTGTTTGGCTAATTTGAGCTTTAATGTAATGAACATTAAAAAATACATAGAGCAGCAGTGTGAGCAAATCAAATTTTTAAAATTAGATGCACTATCAACTTATAGCTACATATAGAAATGTGTCCTACCCAAACTTTCTGTTTTGGTTGAACGACACCGCCGCCTGCAAATGAACTTGGAGAATTTTTATCAATCTTTTACTTTTGTGTTCGAGGAAATAATGGCTTTTATAAGGTGGCAAACAAAACATGCAAAAATGCTGGTTTTGAAAAGGTGTTAATCTCCGTGGGAAAGGAGACTTGAGTCACTTTATATTGGCAACAACCAACAATAATGAGCATCTAACCAAAATACGTTTATACTAAAATTTTCTTATTAATAACAAGCGTGGAAGCGTTTTCCGACGTCTTGCTCATAAACTAGACAATGTGAATAATATGAAACAGGAGCGTATTGCCATGTTGTTGCGAATTAAACAAAGGTAAATTCAATAGCATGATATATCCTAGCGTCCTTCCCTGGCATATGAAATAGATGAGCATTTCACTTTACTCACGACTTAACAGACAAAGATTTGTAATCACTTAACACTGTGTTTACCAAATCCGTACAGTTAAAAAAAGATCATTTTTTGCAAGACAGAAAAGAAGGTCTAGAAAACGGCCGTAACATATAGCGTAACTGCCAGGAATATGACTTCCTTCACTGGATTTGCATTACACTGATGCACTGTGCATTGGTCCGATCTCGAATGTTGTGACGATGCGAGTCGCTGCGCAAGCACGGTACAGTTGGGAAACCTATATAGAATGTATAAACCATGCACAAGACGGCGCACACAACGAAGCTTAGGCTGAGATTTGTTCTATGATGCAGAGGTTGCGCACGCCACAACCGCACGCACCTCGCCCTCCACGAAGATGATCCTATGGCAAGGCAGGTCAAGGCAACTGAACTTCACCGTTGATTGCATCTTTTGCCCGCACGGACTTGACTGCAGTACAGTGTATTGCGCTGCAGCAGAGGTGCTCAACTCACCACAGGGCACGAATGCTCAATGTGACACGCGAGCAATCAGGTTTTGGCAAAAGGTGATTCTTCTACTTGACGTTAACCGCTCTAATTCGCTTTCATGCCACAAAAATGTAAATCAGTAAGTTTATTGACGCTCGGCTAACTGCTGTCAGGAATTACTAACAAGGTAACCAAGCAGCCTTGTGCAGTGTTGCTGTCTGGTATGACGACAAGGAAGTTCTTTTACAAAGAAGTTCATGTCATTTGCAACAAATTACATGCGTTTCTAATGGAGGTTCTCCTACTGGATTTGCTTTCTAGACTTTTGTTCGAATGGGCCTCAATAAATGTTCAGAACGAATGAAGGTTAAGGTCTCAATTATAGATGCGAATCAAGCATTCACAGCATTTACTTGAGAAGAAGCGATTCAAGACCTTCAATCATATGAAAGGGAAAATAAACCCTTAGTCGACTCACCTAACCGTTTAAGGTAGCACTCAGTTCCATTGAAACAACAGTGTTGAGCGTTAGTGCAGTTGGTTTCGCCTTCAATCAGCTCACCAGAACACATGTCTCTGCATGGCATTTTGTTGTCTGGAAAAAAATAATAAAAGATGCTGGTGAAACCGAAATTAGCACTTAGGTTTAATACCTTGCAGCTCAGATTTGATTAGCCCTCTCAAACTTTAGAGCACGAGATATGGTTTCTGTGAACGGATTTTGCCTCCTAAAACACGTACTCAGTTTCTTCCAACCACTTTTTCTTCAACCGGTTTTCTAAGCCAACGATAAACCCTGGCCTGCCCTCATCGGCATTTCAACATTAAAAAGCGATGACAGTTCTCTTTTCAATTCCTGGCAATGTAAGGGCTGTAAAAGACATAAGAATCTTTAGATTGGTTCTTTTTGACAAATATTAGTTATAGATCAGTTAAAGAAACCAGGCAGGGGCGTAACGAGGGTGGCAAGGGGTCACAATTCCCTGGGAGCCGAATCACTATGGGGCCGCCGAACCACTGCCGGGGGTGCTGAAAAGTCCCAACAATGTTGCAAGTACTTTCTTCAACAGCCCATTTGCTTCCGAAAGACTTTAGGTTCGAACAAATGGGGGCACCAAACGTGTTTCTTGACCCGGGCGCCATCTAACCTCGTTACGCCCCTGAACCGGGAATCGGTTACTCGACAGATGCGATAAACACGAGATTATAGTCATGTTGTAGGGAATCCCAAACATCAATTTATATTACTCTGAACAGGTATGGTGTGTTTTTTTATTGTTTACATTATATTGGCTACGACTGCTTCGCCTTAAAGAGCATTGAAGGTCCTGTTGATTTTTGACAAATCGATTGCCCAGGTGCACTGGTGTGCGCTGATCAAGTTTTCTTGAGAGATAAACCATCCTCGTAGAAAAATTTGATTTGGCAACAAACCAAATGTGTTGATAGATTTAAATATAAAATATTGAATTTTTTAACTCTGCCGTCAGTTGCGAGGTATAGTAACCTCTCAAAGTAACCTTTCAATTCGCAACTGAGTGGATATCACTAACAAAAGATAAGTTAAACACCAAAGAATTAATTGCGTTTAAAACTTTAGAGAGCATACAAAATATATTACTTATAAATAATAAATCGGAAATATAAAGTACCTCAGAAAAATAAAAAACATCGACATCATGATGAAACAAACGTTGCCAAAATCACCAAACGTTTGAGACGGGATTCTTTTGTTTTATGCTGCTGCTGTAATATCAGCATAAGTACTAGAAATATATTGCATGTAGCCACCACATGTGCATTAAAGACTTATTTAATGAGCAGAAATAACTAAAAACTAAAAGCCACGACACTGTTTCTGCCAAAGTACTGACACAGCAGAAAATACTGTAAATGTAGATGTTATCTTCTTATTTTCGTTAAATCTCTGACGTTGCGAATCGCTTGGACTGAAAATTCATTACAAGAAGTGTTTCTCAATCTTTTTTTGGCTAGCGCCCCCTTTTCTGACAAACAAATTTCTATTGCTCCCCTGCCATGCCTAGCACACATATCAACACAAATTTTTCGTATTGTATATTTGGGATGTTTGAAAATGATTAAAACAAGAATGAGCGCAAAGATGCACTTCACTATAAACCTTAATTTAATAAATTAACTCATTTAGCAGTCGGAAACTGTTAGAGTTAATGATTTGGAAACTGTTAAAGTTCATATAGGGCTCGGTTTCGTTTGAACAACTTGGACAAGAAGGTGAAGATTGATGATTTGGTTTTAATGAGGTTAACACCATTCCCCTGCAATTGCAAATTAGCTTCATTGAATTTCGTGAAGATATCTGTGGACTGTGACAGCCAAGGCACTATATCTATGACACCCTTTGACAGTCACCTTCTGTGTGCAGCAACAGGCGTACAAACTCTCTTCATCTTTATCCGAGTGTACCACATTGCCTAAACTTAGCAGAACACTTCTAAACCCTTTGGTGTCCTGATCAATTAATCCATTAATACTCTACCACATTTTTAGTAAATTTTGAATCAAAAAATCTGAGTTTAGAGACTGAATTTAATCTGCATATTTTAAAAGTTTTTGAACTTAGCTGTGACACTTGCAGTCGTCCATTGGCTCTACCATCTCTTTCCCTGGATTTCGTTGGCGCTGCTCAAGCTAATGTGCGTTCTGAAACACACTTCTCTTTTCCAGAATCTTTTCGATTCCCTTTAGGTAACTTATTCTTGTTGGTACCTAACACTATCTGTAAAAAAATATAAATTGCCTTCCTACTTTCGAATTGAACTCGTACAAGGTTATTATTATATTTGTGATCTTTAAACCACTCTATCCAACAGTAGCTCACGCTTTTGGTTACAGGCTGAGTCTAAGTGCAAGCGTGTATTCTCAAACGTGACCGGTGATAATCACTGTAACGAAACGGGCATTGTTAAGTAGCAGTTTACCCGTGCCAAAAAGTACAGCTGACGAAAATTCCAATCATAATCATTTAATTATAGAGGAGAACAAAAACAGTATGATCAACAAACATGTATGCATGTAATTTGTAAACAAAAACTTTGCGTTTTGGAAACAAAACAGAGGTGAAATTCTAGGAGATAAATTGATGAACTGCAGTTTCCATCACTGAAGGTAAGCTTTTACTGTGCAGCTTATCCCCCATTTCTGCTTCACCACCCCCCTAGAGTTTCTCACCGCCCCCAGGGGGGCGGTACCGCCCACTTTGGGAACAAATGATTTAAAGTATACTGTCACTAGCAAGCACAATGCCGAAGTTTGGCTTAGAATTTTCCAACCTGTGCATAGTCAAACCGTTCAAAGGGTAACGCGTTTCAAAAAATTTTTCTTTCTATGTGCCAAATGGCTTGTCAACTACAACAGAAATATTTGCTGACGACAGCTAGAGCTACACTTAAAGGTAAAAAGAAATTTAAACAATGTTACATTGAGAGATACTTTGTTGCACAGGAGCATGGTAACAAAGCCTACTGCCAGTGAAAGACCATAAAAGAATCTCCAATACCCATAAAATGTGGAACCACTGCATATCCTTTATAACAGGGTTCTTACAAGTCAAGGTTTCACGGCTGACGCCGGCATGCACTTACCAGAAACACATCTTCCGTTATTTGCAAGGTTGCTGTGAAGTGAGCAGTTCTGGTTGGACGACACAATTGAAAAAAAGCATGTAAACAAAATGCCTAAAACTACATTCATATTGACGCTGGACATTCAGTGACAGTAGTATGGTCCACGGAAAACGTAACTTTCATCACCAACAAAACATGTTTATCGAGAGCACCGTTTCATTTTCTTCGTACATTTCAAATGAGCATATCTTGGCGATATCTGATAGCTTATGCAAAGTTGTCTTCTTAGACTTATAGCAGACCTTATGTGCAACATAAAAACCAAAATGCGGAAAGTGGATCACGACTTAACCATCAAATTCAGAAACACGATGTTGAATGAACAATGCAATTCGCGTCATATTGCCATTCTCTGATTTCAAAAACATTGCCTTCAATTGCCAGTAGTCCTAAACCAACCACACACGAAAAAAATCTTCACTAACAAGATTAATTTGATCAAGTTATAGGTTTCCGACCAGAATCAAGTGCTTATTAAGAAACACAGCGCCAATTACTTGGAAAGCTGTACTAATCATTCATAGCTCTGTTCGAGTAACAACTTATTCCGCAGACAATTTCATTGAAATCAGTAACTTTTCTCACTGCAGATCATATGCAGTATTTTTCCTCCTGTGCTCGGTACTGATATGCACTACTCGTAAGCCTTATTTTCCAGAATTTAACTTCAGCGAAAGTTTGAAATATGTTAATATAAACTGACTCAAAGTAACCGCAACAGCTACAAGGTTTTCGCTTACAAGCTAAAAATGTGAGAGTATATTTTTGCCGAAAAAATTTTTATGATAAAAATATCTACATTTTTTGCCAGGCATCCTTTCAAAGCCTGCGCATTGTTTGGTTGCATTCATATTACTACTATAGTTATATACAGCTGACGCACGAGACCACAAGATCGGCACCAAAGCAGGGCTTTTTATAACCCGCAATCTACGTCATACCGCAGACTGTTACGTCAACTTTGGAAATAAATTTTCAGAAACAGGAATAGGTTAATCATCAGAAGTGATTGAATGCCTATAAATCATCGCTTCATCAGCAGTCTACATTGCAGAATTAGGTTCTCCTAGTTCAGCATTTTAAAATGCTGTTGTGCAGGGGAAATGAAGCAGTATAGCCTGTACATGTGCGAGTCTGTCGATTACTGCCGTTTAGCCTTAACTCCATCTATACCCTCAGTGAAGGTTGAAAAGATAGCGAAGAAGCTGCAATTTCGAAACTAAACTTTAATCTGAAGAAGAAAGAAAATTTATTGACGTGAAGTAACAGTCACTACAGCTCGTTTTATGAAAAAGCTAATGCCCACTCTAATTGCATGTTTCCGGCCAGAAGCAAGAAAATGAGCATTCTCTGGGTGCATTGAAATGTACTAAAGTTTTGAGTTGGAAAGATGCTGCATGTGCACATGTCATGGGGGATTTTCCACAGTGTTTTTGCGGAAAGTCTTATAATAGCAGATAATAAAGCAGCAGTGTTCCTTCATAAAAACTTGTAAGTGAGGAAAAAAACTGGCTTTGGGCAATGTTTTTACGTCGACGACAATGACGCACCGGCATCTAGGATGATTTACTGACAACGTCGTTTCCGAAAGTCGAGACGTACTTATGATTTGTGTCCAGAACTGAATCAGCTCGGAAACGGGACATATTCTGATGCATCAGACACGGCCTTTTAATTTTCACCAGTGGGTAAAGTATTGCATCCCAGGCTTGGTTAGTAACCAGGGTCCTTTCCTGTTGTAGCAGTGCATTTGTTAACTAACTTACAATAAAACGTGCAAAAGTTCAGCTGGACACCACACGGACCGGTGATCGTTGGCTAGTTTGAGTATTGTGTAAATGGAATGCTTTTATTGCTACGAGGTGTAGCGGCAAGTGACCGGAATCGGCTGGTACCTGGTCCTAGCACCCACACCAGGCCACCACCCACCGAAAAGCTGCAGAGGCATCTTTGATTAATTATTAGGACGATAAAGTAGCCTTAACTGTAGAATAAGAGGAATAAGTGGGAAGAAAACTTGAAACGTGGGAAACTTCAGTTGGAGACTACACAGGCCAGCGATCGTTAGCTAGCTTGTTTGTAGGATGAAATAAACCTTTGTTATGCAGCAACAACCTGTAGGAAGTGTTGCAACAGGTTCAGTCTTAATATTTGACAAGTTACTGTTTTCCATGTTTTTTATTACTTAAAAAAAGCTTGAAAGAAAGCAATAATAAAAGTCGTTTGCGTCCCTGGGTAAGTGCATTCACTTGTAAAGTTGCATTTGTCGGTGAAAAATATGTTTGTCCAGTAAAATAACAATCAAGCTAGCGTTCCCGAAAAAAAACTGTGGCTTGGCTTTTTATTGCACGCTGAACCTCAGAGACAGAAAGCGGCAAGACCGCTGCGAGATAGGGATATAAAAACACTCCAAGTTCTAGAACACGGTAGTTTAATGATGTTGTCAACGATCTCCACCAAAATGCAGTAGATTTTTGCTTACTAGAAACTTCTGGAAAGATTAAACCACCTGCTGCTTCCAATTAAACCTGGTTGTCCTCCTTGCTTTCAATTTCACCTGACTGCCTTGACCATAAAAACATCGGAAAACATACTGCTGGACAACATATTGTATAACAGTATCAAGTAAAGCTTTGACGTCCTGAAAATTTTGAGTTTTGGCAGACCTCACCCACAGAAAAGCATTCTCCCAACTTAACAAGGTTTCAATTGCAAGCTTTGATTTCTACCTAACGCTGTTTACGTCACACGACGCTGACTTAATCGGGAGACAAAATAGCAACGGTTAAGCCTGCAGGCGTTCGTATTATCTTTCAAACACCTGGCACATCTCTGACAGCGATATCACTCATAAAGCATTGTGAAGCATAAAAAAAGTTTAAGGAGATCTGATAAAAAAATATCTGAAGCCAGTGTTTCCCAATCTTTTTTAGTTCGTGACCTCCTTTAACGATTTACTACGACATGCGACCGCTACCTGGCTTTAAGTTAAACAGAAAAACAAGCTTATTGACATTACCTTTTATATAATTTACTTCCAAACAACTGTTTGTTTAATACGACGATTGAATTTGCAATTCCATAATAAATTTAGAAATTCGCGGTTAAGTGTTCTTAGTCTCACATTATCATTGATTTTCATTGTATTTCGTGTCTTCGTCTTGATAAGACGTGCAGAAAAACTACATTAGCAGAGGCATGTTATGACAAAGGGCAGCAATACTCGAAAAGCTTGTACGGATAGAAGTAGGTACAATTCAAACAAAGCACACCTGAACTGAGCAAACGGCTTTTTGTGAAATTAATCAAGCCTTGATGAATCATTCCGAAGATCACAGAATTGTTCTAGCAATTCTTCGAAACTATTAGCTACATCCAAAGACGTGGAGAATAGATTTCTTGCAAGTACCACTTCGTTTTCTTTGAACACATGGAAGTACTGTTGAAACACTGTCTCAAGGGATTGACAGTTCTCTAAAATAGAAGTTGTTGAATGCTCGATACGTTCTTCAATTTCGTCAACGATACCAGCAGACAATCTTTCAAACATACCTTTCGATGCCAGTTTCACTACTTCGAAGCAAATGCCCTCAGGTTGTCGTAGAGTTGGATGCTAATTGTGCCCTTTCCCTGCAACTTCGGATTTAATTTATTTAATGATTCAAAACTGTTTCCTTGGTAAACAAAAATTCATATTTAAAGTAAGACAAGGATTCATCTCTTTGGATTTCCCAGAAAAAAATATAATTTCATAACAAAAATGCGGTTCATACCGTTTCCATTTGACAACGTAGTACCGCAAAGTGAAATAGAAAAGCTTCTTGTTTTGATTAGTGGTGTTGGAAAGGGAGATATGTCTCATTTTTGCCTCCCTGGCCTTCTCAAGAACCAATTTTGAAGTTTATAACAAACAAGGTTTCACGATACTTCACCAATTGTGTGAAGCCTGTTTTCGTCGTAATTTCCATCGAGACTTTCAAGGCTGGATTTTCGTTTTGAAAACTTTCTCCAAAATTAAGTCTCTGATATTTCAGACCGGCCTCTTGACGTCTGAAGATTTCTAAATCCTTTCTGACACGTTAGGAATGATTGGTCCATAAATGACATATCAATCTGACGGCTTTACGGATTCATTACAGAGGACAACGTCGCACAAAGCACACTGTGGCTTCTCAAGGCCACAGGGCGGATAAAAGCCAAAATTTAAATATTCGTCAAAATCTTTGCGCTTCTTCTCCACGGCAAAATTTAAAGAAACACACGCGCACCTAATTTATTTTTGACTAGGCCTACCACTTGCATCTGCAGTCTACACGCCTCGAAGTGCTTGTACTCGTCGCCACCACCGAGAGGTTTTCGTCATTGATGATAATGAATGTAATCACAGTGACTTTTAACGCGTCCATGGCAAGTGATGAAAGATGAAAAAACAATCTTTTTGGTACAGCATGTCGTGTAAATATAAGAAAGGAAATAGCGCAGGCCTGTTAGTGTTTGTAAGGTCACGTCAAGACGTTTATTCACACGTAACAGCCACCAGCTTAAAGTTGAGATTTTGGAACAAAAAAGACGGTATATTCGAAATTTTATAGTGCTCGTAATCAGTACCTTCGCCATCCCCACAAATGTTCTCCGCGGCCTCCTTGAGGTCGCAACTCCCAGGTTGGGACCCACTCTTTAAGCGAACAGACTTAGATGCAAATCAAATGTACCTACTTTCAGTCACCATTCGAATGCAATGTCGGCTCCTAGGTTTAACTTCATTTTTGCATGCAACTTGTAAAGCAGGGATCTCAAACCCGCAAGCCACATGTGCGGCTCGCGATGTCTTTTGGGGAATTTTCAAATCATTAGATTAGAATTTACGTTATTTAATTTATTAATACCGAGGTCATTTGAAACGAACATAAAGACGGCTAGAAATAATTTGCTATTAATTCATGACACCTTTCGCAGAAAATGATGAAATTCAGACTACCGTTCAGATACCACCATTGGCGTATGTATCAGCATCATAATGCGGCCCTCGGGCTACTTTATAAGTCCTCATGTGCCCCTAGGAGCAACGTGAGTTTGAGACCACTGTTGTAAAGCCTCAACTAAACTCTTGACAAAAAGCAATTTTAAATATCTCTTCATCTTTATACCTCATGCTTCGTCTACGCACTTCGTTTCCAACTGTTCCTTCATGCTAAGTTTAGATGAATTTGTGGAAATATCATCGAATACGTAAATGTTTCTGCACTGTGGACCGAAATGTAGTCCATGTGGATTGCCAGCAAAAGGTTTACTGCAAAGCAATGCCCACCGGGTCAATTTTCGAGCGTTTGAGGACGATGCAATGAAAAGCCTTGGCTATGAAGCACTTTTTGTAAAAAAATAAATATCGGGTTATATCAGACGCATTTAACACTCAAACTGCTAAATCGGACAGATATTACCCACCACGTGATACATCGGACAGATATAACACTTCAAGTGCTTATTCAGACAGGTAAAATATACAAACTCTCATATCAGACCAGTGGCGGATCCAGGAGGCAGCTTGAGGTAACTGCTACCCAAACGTCTGTGGCGGCCTTGTGCTATAAATGCGACCTTTTTGGTGCATATCCAAGTAGAAACAGAGGATAAAAATACTCTGAACTCTTCGGTTCCCAACCAGAGGTGCGAGAAATCTTCGTTTTAATGATAGGAAATTGATCTATTTATTTACTCTCCTGTAGCTTTTTCGTGTTTTTGCAATGTTTTTTTTGCAATAGGCAAAACACGAGGTCCGTTGAAACCAGGGGTGTCGTGAGGTTGGAACGCGTCCCACACCTTTTGCACCATGAGTAACGTTGCTTGAAGATCTCGATTTTTCATTTCGCTTGGAGCAGTACAAATGAATACATGGCAAGTTATCTCGTGTATAGTACCGTAGCTTGGTTGTGTAATTACTGTTTGCGACATTAATAATGGTATTTGCGTACTCTATGCTTCGCCTGATTGTTTGCATTTGTCGCAACTCTGCTGTCTTCGTTTCAGAGGAGTAATTAGCCATGAAGTTTTCAGGCCGTTGCGGAGTAGGTTATAGCTTGCCTGAGTGGAATGTGAGACCCAAAGGAGCTTTTTGTGTGTGAGGGCATCTGATAGATATTTGAGTTACAGTTAGAGTTCGGCTTTAACCTAAATCAGGGGGGTGGTGGGGTGGGAACACGTGGGAACGGCGTTCCCACATCTCCTTTTTTAGCACTACACTCCTGGTTGAAACCTATGTGTCCCGATATTAATTATTCGTGTAAACATTAACTGACATCTAATCTTCTCATTTACGATTTTCTAGTAGTTTTTGCTCGAATGGACTAACTAGATATTGGCATTGTGTTTTTGTGACGTGATAATTACATTTCTTAACAATGAATGCTAGGATAGTCTGACCGTAGTGTGTATGCGAATGGATTCCGCATTCATTGTGATTATTTTTTGTAAAGCGTATTCAAATATTTAATCGGTGTCTTCCTTTCTTGTCCATGTGTTTGATTTTCTTTACATTTAAAAAAATTTAAAATTGTTTTCTAAACTTTTGAAAACTAGTTCTTGATTACAAATTGTAAGGGGTGCGAGACCAGAAGAAAATATTTCAGGGGTGCAAAAAGTAAAAAGGTTAATCAACAATGCTGTTCTTTCGTAATAATACCACTGTTCCCTTATCTCTTTACCATTATTCCGTCTATTGAATCCAGGTCTACCACAATTATGCTTCAAAGTAGACAAGCTCGAGCGACATTTCGGTGAGGTTGGATTAAAACCAACTTGATTTTAATTCAACGCAGTCACTTCACAATCGTCAGTCATATTTACCGCAATATTTGTTGAAGAAACTACATCCCTAGTGAAACTGAGTTTCACATTGGTTCACCATCATGTTCAATTCTCAATTTCACGAATAATTCGCCAAAACACAACTCTTTTCCAAACAAGACCGAAATCAGGGCTTTGGCCAAATGTTGTATTTATCACAATTGAAACAGGTGCAATTCAAGTTTTTTGAGTTTTCTTTGACTAGCAGCAGCGCAAGATTTCTCATAGTAAAAAGCGGTTTCTAAAATTGTACACATAAAAATATAAAAATAACTTCAGCATTAATCCACGCAGGAAAAAATGTTGCAAAGCAATACTTTGTTAGCTTATGTGCTGAGCTGGTCTGTTGCCATGGCAGCAAGTATGACGTGTGAGATTGCACGTAACAATCTCATTCAGAATGGTCATTTTCATTCAGGTATGAGACGCGATGGTAGTCGAAGTATGCTCTTTCTAAGAAATGCTTATTGATCTTTAAAATGACTGAAAATACTCGTACTGAGGCTACTGAGGCTATTCGTAGAACTGATGTGTTACGTACTCTCTTGCGACCAAACCGCCACATCCTTAAATTTAAAAAGATTCTGAAAACATTAAATGTAAGACTAGCGTGCCTTAGCATAACGACTATCATATCAACACAAATGTTGGCAACAAAAAGCTGCCAACATCTGAAGTACTGTAATTGGAATTTATATTGCTGAACGCAAAGCTGCATATCTTGCTAAATAACGTTATCCTCAAGTTCAAGTTTTTCAGGTCAATGCTACTTTGATTTTGGTCATTTTTGCTCCATGAGGAAAGTGTATAATTGTTTGAACTTCATTATATAACTTCTGTTCTCAGACAATCAACTGTTTCCTTGCATTGATCCTTGCGACCCATCTGGCCACGTGTTTGCAAACCAATCAGATTGCATACATCGCCTTTTTTGTCACTGGAATGGTAGTGAGTGCTTCTTGAAAACAGGTTAGTTAAAGTGCATGATGCATAAAAACTGGGATGCAATTCATTCAGTTCGCTAATTAATTCGCTACTTTTAATTTAATTAGGCAAACGCAATAAATGGAAGTAACCTAATAAGGGGAGATTTTAAACACTTGCGCGTGAGTGGCTTAAAGGTTTCGTTATAGACAGAAGTGTTATAGTGCACGTACTGATTCTGAAACGCAATTCAGCAAATTCATTTTGAGGAGTTAGCAGAATAAAAACCAGAGTTCGCTTAAATGTGATTACTGGCGTGTCAATATTGTTTTGTTGCAACCTACTNCAGTGAATCAGTCAGCCACAAACGTGTTCAACAACAGTGACGCAAAAATCAGCAGCGCCTTACGGAATATGCTGACGGCCAAGCCGCCTGGAAACGGAACGACCGGCGTTGATGGAAGAACTCTTGGTGAGGCGGGCGCACGAGCGTTGAATTAGTTTTGTAATTTTTTGTCTTGCTTCATTTTTATAACTTGCAGTGTCATTGCAGGCGTCGGACCGCAAAATGTTCCATTTCCATGGTTTCTGCCCGGTTGCCGCAAATTTCCTCATACTTGTGCAATCAACCCATACGATCCGAATATTTTACGTCTCATAGAGCCACCAGTCAACATACCTTATTGTCAAAGGTATGTCTTTGTCTTAGTTTGGACGCTGTGACTTCTGCTTTTTCGTAAAGTTCACGTCAGCTAACCAGCTAATGCAACCAGAGAATGACAAACAGGTGGCGGCACTTTTGTTCAGCAAGTACAGTAGTCTAAACTTTTTCGTTGTAAAATAACGTTTACCGCAATACCGTATGCGCTAAAGACACTGTACATTTTTGCTGATGACTACAGTGCATTTCTCGAATCCTGATATGCTGAAAAACAACCAAAATTTCCGAGAGAGAGCGCGCTCTTCTGATACCATAGCTTCAACAGGAAACCGATTACACAGCCTTTTCTAAGCTGATTTTGAAATGACTGTTACATCACCAAAAATAAATATAGGCAAAGGTCGTAACTGGTGTGAAGGCATGCTGCCAAATGATGCCGCGCAACTCGCATTTAACAGCCGTTGTTCAAGTTGATAACGATTTTTTGTCCTCATGACGTAGGAAAATAACTTACCTCCTGGTTTCGTGACTGCCCAGTGGTTTGCTGCTTCATGCAATGAACAGTTGTTTGCGTTTGAAACGATTAAAGCCGAGAAACAACGTTAAAAAAGCAAAATCCTTGACCATTACATTTTGCCTTCCGAGAGGGAGAGTTCCCGGTTAGCCTACCCCATTTTGCGGAGCGTCCATAGAAAACCAGTCCTAGAGTGGGAGGCGCTAACCCCATAACCTGTTTCTAAGATTCTTGTCGAAGAAAATCTATTTTCCCACTTTGAATTTACTACACTAAATCACACTGAACTAATCAAAATACTTCTCTTTGGACATCATAAACTATCTAAAAATCCATCCTTATGCCTGTTTAGCAGACGTGTGTGTTTTTGTCTAAGCACTCACCCTTTGAATGTAACCTCACCATCTACCATGTTTTCTGTTTGTACTGTTTTGTTTGTGTGTGTATGTGCGTCCTTTTTTTGTTGTTAATCTTTGCGTTGCCAATGACCTCTTCAGGCTTGAACCTGCCATCATTGGCTGTTTATTAATAAATAAATAAATAACCCCATAACCTCATTTGCCCTCTGCAATTTGTTAAGTACGTTGCCTTGACGTCACAGATCTCTTAAAATCGCTCGATCACATTTACACGGCGTATTTTCTCACCATGCATTGAAAAACGCAGAATACCATGCGACAGCAGCAACCCTTTTCTCGAGTTCGATCGCATCGCATGCCATTCTGTGCCAGGTTGTTATTTCGACGTTGAGTTGGCCTTCTTGAGGTTCACTTTCGGTCATGCATTTATGCCTGGACTTCCAGTTTGTCAAATGGCAGTGAGAAACCAAGAATTCCAGAAACTTGCCAGCAACTACATGCAAGAAGTAAGGACGAGTTTTTTTTAACTATTTTTAACCCGCAGAACTTATCCGACATGATTTGAAAAAATACAGTATCACAATCCTGTAAGTAGATGCGGTGTTGGCATTGCTGTAGTAGGGTGTAGGCAACGCAAATGCTTTTAATACTGGCGTTCCCACACCAAATGACAAGGAAGACTGCACCAAATAGTTCGAATAAAGTGAGCATTCGCCTACAAGGATTTCCACAATGGATCTTCCTGTTTCACTGTAGGCTTTTGACTAGCAGTGCGAATCTGCGTGTCGCTAGCACGTTTGTGAGATCGCAGCTATGTTTTAATGTAGCCTAATCTAGTGCAAAACGGTGTGGGAACGCCGTTCCCACGCGCTCCCACCCCACCCTGCCTACACCACTATTGGCAGGCACACACTGGCATGCAATGCGCACGAAAATTAACTGCAGTAGAGCACTGGGCAAAGGTGCCACTGAGCTTGCTTGCTCCACAATAAAGTGATTTCACTTGTCTCTGACTGTCTGTGTTTCTCACACTGTTGAAATAGAATCATAACGATTGTAATGTTATTTTGTTTGCCTGGAAGATGAATCACTTCAGATCACATTACTATTAAATTGCATTTAAACTAGTAAATTTTGACAGGACAACGATCGAATTATTTTTTCTTAGCGTTTTTGCAAATTTCTGGTGGCCATGGCCATTCAGTGGATCGCAGACCCAAGATCAGTGGAGATAAATTTATGTGAAAAATATAACATTAACTATAAATTATGTAAATGTGTTAACCAGCGTCTACCCTCAGTTTAAGGCAGAAAAATTTGAGTCCAAATGTATTTTTTTGAAAATGACTTGAAAAGGGCAAAGCGTGAATGTTGATGTCGTGTCCAGACTCGCTTCAGAATATGCTTCCTTGATAAATATCCAGTGGTTTTGCGAAGAGCGTTGTAAGCAATGTTAAGAAACAACAAAGTCTTGAAAAATTTTCAGCTTCCTTGTGCCTGACGAAAATCGAGGCAAATCTTTTTACTTGCAGAGCAACACTCCGTGGAACAGTCTTTTAACGAGATGCTTTATTAATGAACATAAGAAAAGCGTGCTAGCCCCCTCTCACGGTTGTTTTGTTCTGGATGCTTTGGAATACATGGGAGTAAAACCCAAACAAGCTGGCTGGGATGGTGAGCATTGCAAACAAATATTCCTGATGTGTAAACCATGCTTTTATTGTGGCAGTTTTATGCTATCTTTATTACCACATGCCGATACTGACATGCCGTTTTGGTTATATCAAAGTGAACCACCTTACACAGAAAAATAAAAAAAGGAAATCATATGAAAAGTACTTTTGATCCAAGCTACCTATCTGGACCCTCGCAACTGCATGCCCCTACGTCTTCAACACAAAAATACGATATTAGTGTCATGCCTGTTCTACAAAACTGTCTTTGCCCTGCTTGCACGATAACAGAAAGCTCAACTGCGAAGATAAATTTGTTTCTTTTAACTAATGCTGAATGTTTCCAATAATTTTTGGTTGCTTTGACAAAACTAGTTTTGATAAATAGCAGACCAAGATTTTCAATATCAAATAACTGTCGTTTCTGTCTGGTAGTCAGCTATATCAAAAGTCGATAAAAACTAAGAAAATGTCTGCAATACATCCACATTTACATTAATTTCTAATAAATCTTTATNATATAAGTCCATCGAGAATTGTCCTTTTTTGTTGATTTGATAATCAACTGCGAACTATTTACAGCATCGCAGATATCCTGCTTTTAGGACTAATGATATGCATAAGATTTACGCAATCCGTCACGGCTCCGTGAGCTCCAGATGGTGTGCTTCAGTGTCTAGTAAAAGTTGACGCACTCTTAGGTGAAGCTCCTGTTTGCATTTCTACTTCTGTAGCTTCTATGGACATCTCGTCATGCTGAGAATACTTCGATTCCAACTGGCATTTAATCGATTGAATGTGAATCGAGGTTGAAATATTCTCAGCATGAAGCGTTATCCGTTATTGGTGTTCTGATCATGAGTGCTGGAACAAGACAACAGTTTGCCATGTCAAAACAAACTTAAGTGCTTTTTGCGAAAAGCTTTCCCTGCTTATGCTTCGTATATGTGTGGCACCTTTAAAATGCGAACGTGGGTTACTTTAAAAACTTTGAAGTGGATCACTACCCAAAAGCAAACATAATAGTTTACGCTGATCTTTTGCAGCTCTCCTGGAGTGCACCCCAGCTGAAAAAAACTTCAGCATTATTTGTATGTTCAGCAGCTTTTAATTTCTTTTTTTATCAGGTATTACAGAAAACGACTGCTACCTCATAAACGGTTGTTACAAGCCTGCCTATGGTTGCTTATATGGGGTTTCCCCGAAGCAAGTGCAGATCTCATCCGGAATCGACAAGTACAGGAGCGTATTTCCTACTCCAAGAGAAATTTTCGGACAACCGAAGTGCGTCTCATTTGCAACAAGCGCAAAACCGGCCGAGTATCTGAAAAACTATCATTCCTGCAAGCAGTCTGGATGCGTTGTTGACGAGGCTGTCTCTCGCAAACTAGAAGAAAAGCTTTTGCTCCTAACTTTTTCTTATTTGCCGAGTGATTTGCGGTTGGCCTATTGGTTTCTGATCAAATCGAATGTTGTGAGTCCAGATAACTGGAAATATGTAGCCGATGAACTCGTCAAAGACCCAAGTACGTTTGAAAGTAATTTCAGACAACAACGTTGGCCTGAATTTAAACGGATTATTGCTTTACTTCTGAACAAAGATATCCCCATACGCCGTAACCGTGCATCTGTGAGAACTCCACCTCATATATTTGCAAATATGAGCGAAAACGAGAAAAACTTGTTGCTTGATCCTCAGCTCGCTGAGTCTCTCAGCAACCATGGACAGAACGGCTTCAATGACTCACGTTTCGTAGCCAATATCAGCAAAGCGTCAGTTCTTCCGCTTCCACCTTGCCCGTTCCACAACTTTCGTCTCCCTGGTTTTCCGGCTCTTAAGGGTAGCTTTGTTGGTTGCTGCGAAAGTAACCTATGTTATATTCCCAGAAGTTCCATTCTTAACCAGACTTCTGGAGTAGCAGCGTACTGGGCTCAGTGGTCTTCTTGGAGTGAATGCTCAGCGACATGTGGCAAAGGCGTAAGAGTCAAAACTCGTGGCTGCGTAAAATTCAAAGAGCAAGATGACTGTGGAGAAGACAAGGAACTACACAAATTGTGTGAAAATGCCAGGTGTCCTGAGTGGAGTAGCTGGAGCAACTGGGGAGGTTGCACTCGCACTTGTGGGAGAGGACTGCAAATAAGAAGGCGTAGGTGCAATGGTGGAGGATGTGACGGCAAAAGACAGGAGAAAAGACTATGCATGACAGAAAATTGTCCAGTTTTTGGACCATGGAGTCGATGGGGCTCATGCGATGCCCACTGTGCAGTCGGTGTTCAAAGCCGCATTCGTGCATGCGATAACTCCAGCACCACAACACCCTGTCCTGCTGCGGAACTTGTCCAAAAGCGTCGATGCAAGGACTTCTGTGGCAAAGTAGTAGCAATTAGAAGAACAAAATGCACGGGATTTCCCGATTGCGCTGTCACGATTACTTACGCGTGTAAAGCTGTAAGAGGTGAGCCCAAAACGAATTGCAAACCATTTAAACGCCAACGACGTCGAAGGTGTACCAGAGCAAATCTGCGTTGCAGATATTGTGGCTGGTCGCGTTGTAGACCAGTGGATAGCTAATTCTTTTTAAAATTTTTTGGAATTCTTCTGTTCAGTTTTTTTCTGTTAGAACAAAGAGCTTACTAACGTTCCGTTTATCTCACTCTTGGTTGACTTCTGCAGTGGAGGCGTTGTGTTTTTATGTACTTTGATTTTACTTTTCTTGTGTTCTATTTTGGCGTTTCTTGGATGCAGGGACAGATACAGCAAGTAAGGTTAGGGAGGCGATTTCAGTAATATTTGGCAGTCAAGTCTCATTATGAGTTCACTACTGTAGGAGAGATGAAGTATACTTCACAACACTGCTGTGACAAAACAACGGACGGCAAAACGGCCTCATATCGCGAATACTGTTTTCCGATTTGTACAAAATCATGGTGAATAAAATTACTTTCATAAATTTTGTGGGGGGCGATCGCCTCTCTGGATCTACCCCTGCTTGAGTGTTCTGGGTGTTACGTCACATCTCTATAACTGAGTCGGTGTAGACCAGGGGTAGGTAACATGTCTGTATAGTCTCTGGCCAAAAACAAACCCTGCAAAGTATGGCGGGCCGTACCGATTTTCCACCAACAATTCAGTTCTCTTTGCTGTTTATAATGTTAATAAAACTTCGGAATTAGCAATTTTAATCAGATCAACCCCTGATTTTCACAGTTCGTAATGAAAGCCCAAAATATGACATACAGTACATTTACAACATAGTGCGGTTTCTCAAATGTAGTTCCTGATATGTATGCAATACAAGAATTTGCAAGGAGGACAGATTCATAAAATATGACACGGTACCACTAGGCGTGCCATACAGTTACTACATTTTTTAAACGGGCTGCGAGCCGGATGATTTTGCTTAGCAGTAGGTTGTCGACCCCTGGTGTAGACATTCATCCCTGTATGTTGTATGTTGTTTTATCACCTGTTTTAGATTGTTGAATTCTTATTTATAATTAAACACTTGGTTGATAATGCGCTTCGTTCTTAACTATGATGTAGCGTTCCTGCTACACTAAAACAAGAGATCAAAGTCATCAATAAAAACAACATTACTTTCAAAACGGCGAGTTATGACCAAAATTGCCTCTGGCGTTCTTAGTGGCTTTCGTGATCCTTAAAGGATTAAAGTTACTTTTGGTTACCAGCAGAAACTGCCTGTGGCGTTCTCACGGGGTCTACTGCGGCCAATGGGATGTACTGTGGCTTAGCAGTGTCTGCTGCGGCCTACTACAATATGTGCGATTTAGGAGGTCGCGGTAGACCTGTACTTTTCCAAGTCAAGTCAATTCATCTTTGCGCTACAAGTACACAACAATAAAACGCATTTCAATTTACAAAGCTTAAACAAACAGCATAGGTTGGGCGACAGACAGCCAAAGCAGTCACTTAATCAAGCCCAGCCTGTATTTAATGACTGTCAAATTTCAATTGTATAGGTGAAGCACAAAATATGAGTTCAAAACAAAATAAAACAAAGAAACCAAGAATGTGCTCAGTTTAAAGTCAACGCTCAAAAATATCTTACAAATCACATAAATACCTCACATAACAGTCAGTACCCAGGAAGCAGTCGCAATTTTATTCGATAGGAAAACATGTGTATTGTGTAATGGTACCGTTTTAATATTATTACAAATACAACCCCATGCCACAATTTTGATTGAGCGGGGGGGCAAACCACAACCAAGTCTCAACATTTAAATATACAATGCCTCTTGTTTTTAAAGCTGAATAAAATGTGCCTTTTCTGACACTTCTTTATCTGAATAACTCTGTTCGGATTTAAGCCGGCAAAGAGAAAGTCTGCTTTCATTGAATCAACAAGTTTTAAAAGTTTGTTCTTAGCATATTTCCAAGTTTCTAATTTGAATGAAAGCCACCATTTGCTCGTAAAATTTTCTTGCGAAAGCGTTTGTAAATATCTTGATGCTATAAGTGCAAGATCTGCAGTATGCTTTTTCAAAGTCCATTGCAGTTGAGTATGGAGTCATCGCCACCGTCGTTGTGATTGCACTTTTTATATTTACACGCTTCTGATGTACACCAACACATGTTCAATCGAAGCTGAGTAGCAACTTTGCTCTGTGACACCCACTCCCGAAGTAGGTCTACAATACTTGCGCGCATGTAGATTTTAAAACGTGGATCTTGTCAGATTCTTGAGCGACTGGTTGACGTATGCAACTGATAATGTAAAGTCTAGAATTCCTCGACACGTTTGAAAAATATGTGGATTTTATGTCAGTAAACGCTACGAAATGCTACTGCGGTAGCATTTTTGTACGCTACTTGCGCTAAGCCTGCTTCCCCTAAACTAATAGGTATTTAGTGTTACAGTATCTATATCTAACTTATCAGAGTTAACAATAAAATTCACAAATATTTTAAAGGCAATTTTTAATTGGAGAAAGTTATACATGCCCTCTAAACAAATCTGCACATGTTTGACCCACTCAGTCTACGCCAAGTGTGAAAACGATTGTGTATTTGCGAAAACGAAACCACAATCGATTATTACTCGCCTCTGCACTGAAGCTAAGAAATGCTTGTTGGCGCAGCTATCAAACATGGTAGGTTAGTTGATCTAGCCCTGTGTTTCTCAACGTATGGATCAAAACCCAAAAAAGTGTGGAGAAGGGTCAAAAAATGGGTCGCGCAGAGACGATCTAAACCGGAGTTGTGGATTTTAAACGTTACCATGCTTGTCTGCTTCTCTGTGTCTGTCTGTAGCGCATATACAGTAAACCTCGATTAATCCGGATCTTCGCCAAAACCGGATAAAACTGGTGGTACGCATGATTTTTAACGTTTTTCTTTATAAAAATCTTCGGTTTATCCGGATTTTTCAATCCGGATCTTCGCCAATACCGGAAAAAATTTGCTCTTTTGCATCTCGTAATCCGGATTGTTTTGCACTTCCACGCTGTTGTGTTCTTACTTTAGTGCCCTGACTGGTCTCTAGAAAAAATTCGGCAGCTTTCATGTGCAACACAAGCGTGCTCTCGATTACCAACGAATGTTCAGAATTATGATAACAACAGCCGCAGCATCCGACTAATGGTAGAGACGATTATTACGTCACACACGGACGTAGCTTATCACGTTGAACGTATGGGTGGCACGCCGCCGCACCACAGTTTCAGTCTATTGATCAGTGTTGAGTATGCGTGTGTTAATCATATCCCTGAGTGTATTGTACTCGGTTAGATGTCTGGAGGGCATTACCTTCCAATTAGAGCAGTGGTTCTTACAAACACGCCGAACCCTTACGTAGTTACCAAGATTTTGTCGAACTCCATTTTCGTCCAATATAACAGAAAGTAAAAATGCGTTACTAAATTTAAATCGTTCAACAGTTTATATTTGATTATAGTAGTCCCACGCTTTTAGTCATGTTTCACATAACCTTTGTCGAACCCCTGAAATGGGTCCGTCGAACCCAGGTTTAAGAACCACTGAATTAGAGTGACTGCTTATGGACCAGTTGCAGAAATCTGCGTCAGTCCAAAATCCCAGGTTTCTTCGCAGGCAAGTAATCGAAAATTATTAGCTTAAGCTTGTTCATAACTGCCAGGATATGGCGGTCACTAGTCTGATGTACCCACTAGCGTACGGAGGGGGTCACTGTGCTGTGGCCCCCCCTTAGACCCTAAAAATAAAAAAATATATATAAACAGTATATATTCGGCAGTGGCGTAACTAAGAGGGGGCAAGCGCCTCAATTTAAAATAAACTGACTTTGTTTTCTGGTCACTGATATACGCACTACGCAAATTTGTTTATGACTACTGTACGTTTCCTCTGCTTAATTTTCATTTTACGATTTCATTCTTTCACAAAATTGCTTCACACGTGGCTGTTAAGTAACTTAACACAGGTAACAATGAACACCAGAAAAAAGCTTCGGCTGGCGTGAGATTTGAGCCCACAGCTTCACTAAGCGTCTTCGCTAAGCGATACATGTCTAAAACTCAGTGGCGGATCCAGGGGGGCAGTTTGGGGCAACTGCCCTCCCCGAAACTCTATGGCGCCCCCTTGAATGGCGCCGCTTTGCCATAAATGCGCCCCTTTTTGGTGCCTGTGGAAGTAGAAACAGATTTTAAAATACTCTAAAATAAACAATTTTTTGCTTAGTTAAACGTCAAAGTTTACGTGCAGGCAGGGCCGGCCTTAAGCCGATGCGGCTGCATTGGGCCCCGCGCCATGGTGCTTGGGCAGGTTGTTACTTCTTCTTGCACTTCTTGTACTGGCGAAATCAGTAAAAACGGCTTATAAATGTCATTGTTAGCAATCAATTACCTCGTTAAAACGAACGATGAATTTCCTCTTATAGTTGAACGTTATCAAACGTGCTCATTTCTCATGTTACGGCGTTCTATCTGCGCTCCACCATGTTCTCCTCTTTGTGGATGGAACTTGGTTGTTACTAGTGCCAGTTAAGTCTGCAGTAGACCTTCAGCTATTGCAAATAAGGTGTGTAGTAAATCAACTCACAATGAACAGGTCAAGACCAGCGTCTGCCGTATTAAATCTGATGGCAGTTCAGCTTACGCAACATTGTTCAATTCTCGAAAGATCCTTCTGTTTTGCAACGCTGAACGTTCTTAGTTGGTTGTTGGTCATCTACATTGGTTGTGGGTCATCGCATAAACCGGATATTCCAATAGAAACACATTAAATTCTATGTCCACGATGTTGTTCTCAAATGCAAGAATGGCACAGACGTTATTGTTAAACGGACTTGGCATGCCGACCAAACACTCTCCCTAGTTGCGCCCCTAAATGTTTGTATGCAGGCTCGAATTCGGCCTGCAAAATTTCAAAAAACTTAACTCCGACTTCCATATCTGCCGGAAATAAACCAAATAACATGTAGCGGCGTAAAATCAGCATTGGCGTAGCGTTAGGAAGGGACACATTCCCGTTCAAAGCCTTTCCATGTTGTAGAGCATGTAAGGGCTCACGCCCCCTTGGAAATTTCTTGACGCCTCCCTGGGGGGGGGCGCGCCCCCCGGTTAAGAACCACTGCTTTAGAGCTTTCAGCTTGATAACGATTAGTAGCAGTACACTGTCTAATGTCCACCACAGCAGCGTGCTATTAGTCATAAACATGGACGTAGCTAGCAAAATTGAAGAATGTACGTGTGACATTGTTGGGATTTTGTGGCGCCCCCGCAATCATTTGGCGCCCCCGCACTATTTCAGCGCCCCCAGAGTGATTCGGCGCCCGGGTAATTGCGCCCTCTTGCCCCTTCATTACGCTCCTGCTGATTGAACCATAATGCAGCGTGTAAAAAGCTACAGATGTTTACGTTTGCAAACAACTTGCCGCTATGTGACAAAAATGCATTGAACGTGCTCGATTAGCTCAAAGAATTATGACCTACGTAACTATGCAGTTGTGCAACTCCTCACTTCATATGCATGGACAACGCAGAGGAGTATTGAACTACTGTTAGGGGCGCAACGAGGTTAGATGGCGCCCGGGGCAAGAAGCAAGTTTGGTGCCCCTATGTTCGAACCTGAGGTCTTTCGGAAGCAAATGTATTGCACTGAAGTTCTTGTGACATTGTTAGGACTTTTCGGCGCCGTCTTAGTGATTCGGCGCTTGGGGAATTTTGCTCCTGTCGTTACGCCCCTGATTACTGCGCGCATCAACAAATCATGGTACACAGCTCTAACCAGAGGCATAAGGGAACCTTGGGCTTTAGGCGAGGCAAAATTTTCAAATCGCCCGAGTTTTTGCGCCACTTTGAGGAAAACGAATAGGAGAATTTTGCAGGGCGATGGTTCTGTTTCAGAAACTTGGCTAAAAATTTCGGGAAGCTTTTCCTGAATTTTTTTGATCTTGTCCGAATCTCCCCCCCACTTCGTACGCCTATAGCTTTCACGCAGAAACTTTGGCAAAATACTAGCTATCTACAGCTTAGTGGATTGAATAATTGGTTTTAGGTGGTCATAACAATTTTTGCTCAACACTTGAATATTTGCAGTCCAAAAT
>JGI24158J21664_10000512_pt1 | contig 36058 bp, 18 predicted proteins | sample Ectturendosymbi3_FD_21664 | JGI IMG/M metagenome (IMG submission 21664) | reverse complement strand
AACACATTGAAATTATTGGGGCTTCAAACGAAGCATGACTGAGCGAGGATATCTCAAACGAAGCTTGTATCTGAAATGTTTTAATGCATAAACTGTAACTCCGGTAACATGAGTTATTTCGAGTTTTGTGGAATACCCTAGATTCGCCACTGCCTGTTTGAGACTTTTGCCCTGTATCGTACCGACGCTTTATTGAACGATAGTTAATCGAACCGACTGCGCTGATCTAGCTGTTGCAAGACATATGAAATTACGGCCAGGTCTCCATTTTTGGACTAGTAATTTGCTATGCGGCTAGTTGGCCTAATGTTGGATCTGAAACTATTCACAACCGTTCGGTTCTGACACACAGTTGCAGGAAAATCGAGGATATGATTGAGAAAAAAGATTTCAGTTGATTTTGTTTAAACGAAGAAAAAACATTTGTGAAATTATACCAACTAAAAGCAGAAAAATAAACAAATGAAACATTCTGTTCTTGATTGTTGTCAGGGTTGTTTTGATCAAGTCTCAGTTGGCGGCAATAGTTCAGTCTCAGTTGGCGGCAGTAGCTATTGTGGGCGGAAATAGCTAAGTAGAAATGTGTCCGCCTCTCAATCATTAAGTTGGGTTTTCGATCCACGGTCACTGAGTGAATCGCCGAAGCCCTCCTTGGTCAAGAGCGTTCGCCTCAACTGCCCTGACAAGAAACAAACTTCAGGGTCCGGCCTGCCGCCAGTTGCTGTCAAAAAATTAACAAAAAGATGTCCAGGTTTCATCTCAAAATTTTAAATCGATTCTCGGCCCGGAAGGTTCAGACCTAAAGCACATCACTGCTGTTGAAAGTAAATCAAGGGAAAGAAACCTGGCACCTACCGAAGGTATTCATGAGTCTTGCTTACGTCAAAATATATTCACGCTATTTGGAGACACACAGGGAAAAAAACTCAGAATTGATGTCTTTAGGCGTTTTTTAACGGTATCACTGAATTAATTTTCCTATGATCGAAGTTACAGCGATCTATAAACGTCGTTTCGCCATGTCACTCTATCTGACTCGCGCTGTTTTCTGTGGATAGTCAACATGCTAGGTTTTATTCGAATGTTAATACCTGAAACATGTAACGCAAATGATTTCGTTTAGGCGTGAAATCTCACGATATCAAAAGAGCGAAAGCGAATGCAGAATTTTTAACGAATAGAGGACCGAAGGTAATTTCACACTGGACATTGACTTATCTTATTTACGTGTTTGTTTCAGACGTAACGTCGATATCGCATTAGGTAAAAGAACACGAAGGTGCAGAAATTCCCATACATTACACATCGCAGTGTAGCAGTTTGTTTGGCACACGTAGTCAATACTGGTGTACCGAGCACAAGGCACAGTAAATACGGCATTTTGTCATCATCAAAGAGACATTTGCATTCTGCGAGAAAAACGGAGATTTGGTAAAAGCATCAGACAGCTGAAGTATAAAAAATGGATGAAGATGAGCATTGTGTAACAAACGCATGTACATTTTTTCTAATCGAGGCATCAAATGTCGTTATTAAACATACTTGATGTGGGCGAAAACTAACGCTGCTGGGGATGTAATGCAAAATTCGATAGGCATTGTAATAGGCAACTAGGCGGCGTTTAAGATTAAACTGTGTGTACCTGCACTACAATTGGCAGGCATATATTGGCATGCAATACGCACGAAACAAGAGGTTTTCAATTGCAGCAGGACACTGATTAAAGAGGGATCTCTGTTTGTTTTCTGCACAATAAAATGACGTCATTGGCCTCTGTGTGTGATTTTCATCTTTCAGTGATGCATGAAGTAAAACACCGAGATATTCGACTTGTTCGGCATACGCAACACATACGCCATACAGGGAACAATCTGGTATGGCAAGCAGTTTACATTTTTTAGGGGGGAAAACTACACAGACAGTCGTGTTACAGTTGAAAACAATCTCATGTTCAGCCACATAATCACGACAAATATCCAAAATTCGAAAAGGTGTTTGAAGACCAATGAGGCTTTTGAGGAAGAGAAAACAGCAGGTGATTAACGAATATTTTGCCCACAGTCCATCAGTGCTTCTCTGGCTGTGCTCTTCTGTATTGAACGCTCATCAAGGCAAACAGTCATTAGATATGAACACAGAACGCACCTTGACCCTTTGGTCGCGGTGAAGGGTCTGAAGGCCAAGTGGCCCACTCTACTTGCGTGGTCTGATTCCTATACCAACTCATCAGATTTAAAGCCTCAACATTTGTTTCAGTTATATGTAGCCGGAGCTTTAATGTAAAAGACTGAGAATCCTTCTAAACTTACAAGGCTGAGGCATTGCCCACACTTCAAAAACTCGTTGAGCTTCGATTTTGTAAAGGATGAGACCAAGGTCTGACACTTCCAGAGTGAGTGTTAGCAACGTTGTGGGTTAGAAAAGTTTAGAAGCTACTACCTGCTCAATTTCTAGCATTTCGAAAATTATTTTGAATGGTTACTTTACTTCTATACTGACAGAGTTCAGTGCGAATTCTTGTGCAACCAGACATATCACCAGGCTGCATTTGCTTTCTGAATCTTCCCCTGTACTATCGACTTGGGCATTGACTTTTTTATGAATCAACGTAACAGTGAGCACGTTTGTGTAGGGTTCACAATGTTCAGTTCTATGATAATAGTCAGAGAATTGTACGCAAACAAAAATCTTGAAGCAAAAGTGATTTTCTGGTATGCCCGTTGATTTTCAAAGAGTTATGAACCGCAAAACTTAATCACATCATTTAATCATGCAACTTCAACTCTGCTGTCAACCGAACACTGCAAATATTGATGACGTTGCTCAGTATAACCCCACATGCAATATATCAAAATGTCCTCAAAACCCGGCACGCACTGCTGACAACGCAGTGATGTATGTAAACACAAACTCTTGCTTTCATTTCCTAGATGCTTACACAGAAATGTGAAGAAAAACAATCGCTTCAGACGCCACTCAGCGCACGTTTCTCTGTGACATTTTGTCGACACTGTAGTGACTTACGTGTGTAAACAGAAAGTCGTGCCTTTATCTCGAAAATGACAAAAAGGAAATCTCCCGTGCAGCTGAAAAACAGCTGTACGCAAATATTGATTGCTCTGGAAAATATTAATGTCGCAACACTCACAACAACAGCTAGATGCTGAAAATGCACCAATTGCGCAATATACTTTATAAATTCACTACCTGAGTCAAAAAAATATTATGAAGTGTCGCACGTAACTCGGCAATCTTTGAAAAAGAAATGAAAAGAATGCAGAAAGACGGCAGGCGATTCATTCGCAATGTGAGATCTCATTGAGTTGCTTTATGACAGAATGTTTAGTACTGACACATATAACCATTGGTAGAACATATTTCAGAGCCAGCGAAGAGGATACAGTGAAGATTACAGAAAGTATCTCAGACGCTTAGGTAATCTATGTTCAAGTGCGGCTTACAATCAAGGGCAGCTTACAATCGAATAAATACGGCAGGGATAAGAACTAAAAGTAATACCATGATGATACCGCAAGGAATAAGTAAAAGCAGTCGAAGTAACAAGAGCTACAAGACAGATAGAAAACTGTAGTTAATCGTAAAATTGGTAAAAAGGAAGTACTTTTGAAAACAGGAAACATATGCGCTGAAGGTAATTGAAAGCTGCTTTGTATACATTAGGAAGCTTGACAGCCATTGTGTTTATGCGCTATTCAACGCGTTGTTTCTCTGTTCTCAAATCGTGGTCGTTACAAGACAGGGAAGCAGCTCTGTTCTACAGAGTACTGTACTAAACTGCTCGTTTTTGTTGCATAGTGGGTGTTATGAACGAACGTTTTGGTATCTGTCAGTGTGCGTGCATTTTCTACAAACTGAGTAACCTGCGCGCCTAACTGAATCTTTAGAAACTCTGTTGACGAAAAGTTAAAGTTCTACTAATTTACAATTCGTGGTTTAATTTAACAGAAGGCTCGATTGTGTTTAAAAACGCAAAAAAAAAAACAGTCCACACAATACCGTTAAATTACAACAAACGTGTCATCCACGCATCATTTCACTTCTTTGGCGGCTGTTGGAATTCCCCCATTGCAGATTTCTCATTGTTAGCCTTGCTAAATTTGGTGATGCTGATGCGCCCACGGGGGTGCCAAATGTCTGTTTGAATTTTTGTGCCGAAAGGAGAGGTTTTAGGCTTTCATGTAGATGTCAATTCTTTCATAAATATCCTTCACAATCCAAAGAATAATCTTGTTAAACTTTTCGCATCCAAGCAGACGTTGCATAGCTATTTCCATAGATAGGTGGGTTGGAATAGTGGTAAACAGTGACACCACATCGAACGAAACCAAGACCTCGTCTTCTTGCAACTGCAAGTCACTAATCGTGTTGCCAAAATCATCCAAATTGCGCACGTGAAATTCTGTACGGCCTGCTAGTGGTGCCAAGAGGTTGGCAATCGTTTTTGATGAAGCATAGGTTGGACATTGGAGATCTAATAAATGAAACTATGAAAAGAAGCGGCAAACATTTTGTGGAATTTTACTAGCCTGTTTATGGATTTTTGGTAATCTAACGCTGTCAACTTGTTCTAAAGCAAGACTACTGCAGGAGAGGTGAAAATAATTTGAGGTGAATTTTTACCAAAAAGAATATGAATTTGAATTTTGTGTTAAGGACAATTAATTTTTTTCCATTCACACAACTTTACATTTCCAAGTTCAATTCAAATTCCGGCTGTTTGATTTTATTCTATGAAAGCAGTACAGTGGTTCCGCTAGCAAAAGGTAAGACGTACAATTACAAGCTACTAGTAAGTTATTAAAATAGTTTAGAAAGATTTTGGTGCCAAGCGTAGAACCTTGAGGGAGAACACATTTTGTAATATTTAGTTTGTATCTTAGAAGATGAAAGGTTTCCTATGTGGAGATACAGTAACTTCTGCAAAGGTAATTTTCCACAAACCGTAATGGTCCAACTTTTTATACAAAATGTGATAATCTGATCGTTGCATTTATTTTATTCAGAAGTTCGTTAATGGGTTTCCAAATGCATGAAGTAATTTGTTTAAATTATTTTCAATAATGAAAAATAGTGCGTTTTGTTTTCAGGTGTGTCAAAAGTGTTCCCGTCCTGTGTTGTTTAAACGAAAATTTAATTGAAAGTTCTTGCGAAACCTTACGAGGTTCTATGCCTGCGATTTTTCGTTTTAATGAATGTGAGTAAACAAACGATACAAATGACATATTGCAAACGTTTTGATAACTACTGTTATCATCATCAGTGCATAGCAATATAACTGCAGTGATCTTGCTGCAGGTTCTTATTGGTCATTCAGGGGAAAAGCGCTGTAAAAAAATGAAAAACGCAAAAGGCTGTTTTGGTAGCGACGTAGTGGCGAGAAGCATACGTAGTCACATGACTCAGCTGGATACGCGCCAATGGTGATGGCGCGTGACGTCGCGAGTGAAGCATGAAACTCTGTTACAAGTTAAAAATGCATAGAGGCATCGACGGGATGTTTGCATTCAGCTCTGGTTTGTGTTCGTGAATCAACAAAGATTCAGGAATCTGCAGCCGTCGCCAATTGTTATCGAAACGTTTATCGAAACGTTTGCAATATATCATTTTTATCATTTGCTTTGGCCGTGATATTCATTACAAGGCTATTCAGCACTTCCGCTTTTCGTGTACCATTATGAGTAAACTTTTAGACAACCACGGTTAGATCGAAAAAAACACGGTTAGTGCGTTGCTTCTTGGACGTTTGCACATTGGTGCGTGTTTTTGAGGAGATACAAGACGTTTGAAAAACATTTTTAAACTTATTATCCATATCTGTTACATCTCAGTGGTAGTCTATGTTCACATTTTGCTATAAATTAGTCAGAAAGCTACAGGCATCAAATTGCATAAAACATGATTTGCAAAACGTCAGTGGCTATGGTGTTTTCACATTCTTGATTATCATGAAGGTTGGGAGATGATTACTAACATCATGATCCTTCGTGAAGAGAGTTACGATAGTCAATGGACTACAAACTTAATCTGGACTATTGAGGATACTTAATTTTTATGGGAATGTCTGTCAGCGAACACTCTCCAAGAGTTGTTACTGCGTTAACACAGAATTGTGAAATAGAATTTTTACAAAATTTTGATATTAAGGTCACCTAGAATATAAAGCCGTATTCTCTGGAAATTAGTTTTTCAAACGTGCATTAGACTGAACAGGCTGTTGTTTGGTTTTAAAATACAGTGTTCCAAAAAAAATTGAATCTTAGCAGAGGTGATTTAAATCCTGATTTCAATACTGAGTAGAAAGTATAAGGTCTGAAAACTTTATGCAACCAAATTTTATGCCAGACCAGCTCCTCTCGCGTTAGTAGCAGAGTTTTTAAAACGTTATAGCCACTAATGTTGTTTAACTCAACTTGCTTCTTTTTAGTTTCACTAATAAGAATACCATCAAGTAGTTTCACTTTCCTTTTCGTTTACGGAAGTTCGTGTTTCAACAATCGGCATTTACAAAGAAATGCGACATTTCCAATTTTGAAAATCTTTGAAGAAAATTTCGTCACCCAAGTGTTTGAATGAAATGTGGTTGACAATGTTCTATTGGTAAAGCGAAAATATCACAACATTCGTTTATAAATTCGCAGATAAACATATTGTTTCAAGAAAGGCAAAAGCGTTTGTTAGTAGTTCCTCCAAAGTATTCAAAATAATAAGCTTCTGCAGAGAGTGCGCCTGTAGATGACGATGACACGCTGACGAAGAAGCAATTTATAAGCTTGTGTGGATTTTTGTGGAATTCAATGAAACCGTTTGTTATGATATACGTTAGTGTAGGAAGCTGTGAGGCAGTGATTTCAACGATCTAGGGCAGTGCTGTTTGAATGCAGGTTTTTGAAAACCCATCTCTATGACTATTATGTTGGCCGTTGACGATGGTAGAATTAAATCGGATTCAGGCAATAACATGCGCGGTCTCCCTGAAAAAATTGTTGAAGCTTTTGTTGAGAAAAATTTGTCCAAGTTATAATTGAACTAGTCCTCTGTTAAACGTATTTTAGGTTTTGATGAATTTATATAGAATTCGTGTTATCCAAGGTTTAGGGGGCAGCCTTTGTCCAACGTCTGTAGGTGTAGACATGTTTTTCAATAGCTCATTATAATCTAGAATCTTCATAATGACATAAATACCAGTATCTAAAGTTGCTCATACGTTGTTTGAATTGACAATAGCCATTCAAGATATTTTTAAACGCCACCACGTTTGGTTTTATGTGGCATGGTTTTCCCATTTCCGATGTAAACTTTCAAACCAAGGGAGGTACGTAAAATTAGTATCTGCATTTCATGCAGTTTATCTATATTTCTGGTAAGAGCCAGCCAGTCTGACAAAATGATATATAAACATGGTTAGGACACCGTTTCAAATGTTTTCATACAACAGGATGCCTGTACTGAGACAGTAGCACTTACAACAACAGCAGCTGTTTACAGTAACTTGGTAACTTGAATTTTTTTCTAAAAGAGGTCAGTGACCTTTGAAAAACAGAATACATGTATTTTTTTCGAGTTTGTAGGGTTCCAGGACATCGATACCTCTTTGTCCTCTGGGTTCGCCACCAACGCTTATACTATTCCAGAGGAAAAACATATGGCATTCAGTCCAAGATTTTGTTTGAAAAATATTTCTAGAAACGATACTGTAGCTTTGATAATTATTTCGGTTCCCAACTGTATACAAACCTTAATGCCTCTTGGCTATGAAGTGCTTGCAATTTTTCTGGATTCCCATGTGTTTCGTTCTGCTGTGGAAAAAAATATCTGGACACAGTATAAGTTTGGCAAAAAGTGAGTGGGACTGAGGTGTTCTGTTATCAATAAATGTGCTCTTTGCTAAACAACAGTTTTCCAATATCTGTACTTTCTTCGTTACATATGTGATACTTGTTATATTCTTTTCGGAACACTAAACATAACTTGCCATAAATAACCGTGAATGTGTAAACGTTTACACTACTTCTGTAGTTTTTATTTTGAAGTTATCAATTTCGTGTGGATTTTATATGATTTAGTCAATAGGCACCTTCATTGGAAATGAATCTTGCCAAACCAGTGGAAAATATTACTTGGTGCTAGAGTTAAAATTTCAAATGTACGTTTTACGCCATGGCGCAATGTTCGCTAAAACCTCTCTATTGTTTTCTGCTTTTGCTTTGGAAATTATTCACTGTGATAAAAATCATTGCAGCTTCCAGAAGTTTTATATCAGAGATGATTGAAACACCTTTCTTTTAAAAATAAATATTTCACCAAAATGACCCTAAAACACCTTGCCATAAGATAGAGTAAGCTTTTTGCCAGTACTCCTTAAGGAGCTATTCAAGTCTTAACCTGCCAAGCCAGCACTTGAGACTATACTGGAGCACTTGCTGATTCAATCGTTTTGGTTGCCCATGGTTGCTCAGGGTATTTTGACAAAAGCTAAACGCTTTGATATTTATGGTGGTCTTTTGATGCATGGGAATTTGGGTCAAAGTAAATGAGATGTTGCTGAAAACGCTCCCAAACCTACTGTCGTGGCTTAAACAACTGTTAACTGCATCCATAACAGAGTTTCAAACAAAGTTTCGTGATGAAAATAAGGAGGATCGCTTAGTTTAGCTGAAATTGGTCATTTAGCTAAATGGAGATACTTACAGACATCCCGTGATTTTGAAGCAGGTTTAAAAACGTTAAGATATGAACACAGGTAGCAGATTTCCGTTACTTGCGCTTCTCGCCCTCCCACGTCTTGGTATCGTTGTGACACTCCATCAACAAACAAACGATTTTAAAGTTTATAATAAGGTTTATTTTGACGCTGGACGGTTAACGTTTGTAATTCACGAACTGTACTGCTCTGTCAGATCAAGGTTAGCGATGATTGCTAAATGGACTCCACTAACTTCTCTACTCTTGCAACTCTATCTTGCTCAGCAACAAAGCCTCAAGTCTGGCCATAAGCACTAAATTACCTTGCTTCTATGTAATGCAGAATACGCAAAGTTTATCTGGGCAAACCACAATAAACTTTGCGTAAAACAATTACAGTAGAGAAGACGTTGATCAAGTGTATGTTGTCTCAGTTTTGGACGTCTATAATTAATAGAAAACCTTACAGTCAATGTCCCAAGGTATTACTGTTGCCGCTTTGCGCTGAAACGCGTTTATTACACAACAGTGGCATCAAAAATAATCGAGAGATGTTATTCCGGGTCACAGCAGCAAATGTGAAGTTTGCGGTGAATCAATGGTAATCGACCTCTATTCTTCCATTCTTTATTCGTACGAAAAGCGACCATATTGCATTAACGCAATTTTAAAAACAGGTTAAAAAATTAATTTACAAGAGACAAAGCAGAACATGACGTCTCGATAAAAAAGCAACTGATTGCGAACTGAATTTTTGTCCGCAAATGTTGGCAGCTAGTCTGATTCTATAATCAATATTCACTTTTAGTCTTGCAGCTAATGTATCTTAATTTAGTTTCAGCCTACCAGAAATGTAAGTTACATTTTATTGTTAGGTTTGCTGTTTTGGTGTTTACATTGTTGCTGATCCCTCTACTAGCCAAATTTTATGGTTTAATTTAGCTTAAGGCACAATCGTGCTGCTTATTTGTATTGTCCAGTTGCTAAGAAGACCTTTATTTAGGAAATGAAACAATAGTTCAAATACACATATAAGGCTTATGTGACCATGTGACGATATTTTTTGCAGAAATGTTGCATGTAAAAAATCTTATTTCCAGTGACATACTCTATTCACCCTGCCCAGAAAAATGTGCTTTGTATTAATGTCGTCCCGCTGCCAGGTGCACGAAAAGATATTTATTCAGAGACTCAAATCAATCTAAAGTCAATGCATGTTTGTGCGCCGGGAGCCATCAAAGAAAAAAGTGACTGCAAATCTAATGGAGGCACTGTTGTTTCCCTGGATCCGCCTATGATATGCTTGTTTTTATTTACATAAGTCACGTCAGAAGTATGAATAAATTTTGGCTGGTGTGAAATCAAGTTTGTTGGGATATTTCTTGGAAAATGTGTATTACATGCTCAATTGAACTGAACTCAAATTTATTGCATGTTCAATTGAACTGAACTACGGTCAATGATGATTCACGTAAGTAATATTTTTGCTCAGGTTTTAACCGAGAGTGTGACTTCGAAGCAGTTGATGGGTTATGTCCTGGTTGGATTCAAAGTTCTAATGATGATTTTGACTGGATGACTATGAAAGGACCAAGTCCATCAGGAAAGCTTGAATCTACTGGTCCTGACACAGATCATACTTTGCAAACAGCAGGTGCTTTCAGCGTACATTCATCACGTAGAGAAGCCATCATCGTATATCAGTTGCTTCCGATCTGTGATGTGCATGCCATTGTTATGTAGCAACTCTCTAGTCAGTGGCGGACCGATACCAGGCCTTTCTGGGGCAGACGTATAGAAGAAAGCGATAGAGGTCTTCACTTATTTAAATACCCTAGGTTCTCTGTGACATTCGCTGGGTATCACACAAAAGTGGTTATCTTCTGTAGGCCAAGAAAGTGGTTACTTTTGTTGGTTGAACTGTGCGATCTTTCATGGAATCACACCACAGTGTATCAGCACCTTATATCATTAGATCACAAAACCTTTGAAACGAGTCCAAACAGATGGGCCCACGATTTTACAAGCTACACAGAACCCAGTGCCAGATGAGGCTTTTAGGGGTCCTGAGACACAATTGTTCGAGGGCCCCATCTTTTCAATAAAAACCAATGTCGCATAGTTTCCCCATAAATGTTCGTGCTCACCACGCGAAATAACACACTCTGGAACATCAAATGAAAAGGGCAGATATGCAATGCGAAAATAAATACGTTTGACCTATCATAAACTCAGGATTGCGAAAAACTTCTCAGTTTTCCCACCATGTGAGACACTCAAACTATAATAGCACACTTCGCGCTTTTTTGCAAGCAAATTCATGTATCAGCTTGTCAAAAATTTTGTTTCCGTAATAGTTTGCTCTCAATACCCGTCAGTGGCAAATGGATTTAAACGTTAACATTGGCATCGCTTTCAATTAAAGCTACTCTGATTTGATAACTACACTTTGACGTTATTTTGGATTCGTTATACCGCATTCATGCGTGACGATATGGCGATAGATCCTGCGCTTTCAATCGTTTTGAAAAGGATCAAAATAATACAGTAAATTCGTTAGACAGAACAAGTTGTGAGGTCATGTTGAAAGTTGATATTGCTAAAGGCGTGTCTAAGATCCTCCATGCTACTGGAACGTCTTATAAACTTAGCTTCAATCAGCATTGAAAGAGAATTCCTTGCAGTCGATGTATAAATGAGGAAATGCAAATATTTTATAGTTGGAGAGCTTTTGGAAAGAAAAATTAATCAGTGTAAGTGAGTAACTGGATTTTTCATATGTTCTAGATCAGTGGTTCTGAAACGGGTGACACGTGACTCTCTAAGTGAGGAATTTTTAATTCCTGGGAGGAAATTTGTTCCAGGGAGGAATTGGGGAGGAAAATCTGTGCATGAAAAAAACTTACTTTTTTTATTTGTTTATTCAACACTTACAAAAATACACAACGAAGTCGCTTTATATGGGAATGTCTACCGTACGCAAGGACAAACTGTTTTAACTGCAGTGGCTGACATTATAAAGACTCTGTTTGGTTCATGATCGTCTATTGTTTCTTAATGGTAGATAGTGTGAAATCTTTGCAATCATATTTTTGTTATTTTTGTTGGGGAGGAATTGACAGTGTTTGGGCTTGCAAAGGGGTAATATAAAATCATCTTTGAGAAATACTGTTCTAGATGAACAAAACGAGTTAATTCTTCACGTGTTTTTACTAAAAAATATCCTTAGCAATTTGTTTATAGTTCAGAGAAACATGAAGGGCAGCAGTGCATCAAACGTCATGGTTGTACAATTTCAGATACTATTTAAATAGAGAAACCAGAAAACTACACGTCCTACCATGCCTCACAAGTACTATCTTTTTTTGGTGGGCCTATTTGATAATTGTTCGCATGCGTAAATGCAATATCTAATTCCTCAATGTATGCCCATTTACTTGAAGAATTTTGGTTATAAACATAGGCCGCAGGCCCACAGAATGATACAAATTATTAAAAACTACTAACACAGTAAAAACAAAAAATACTCCTTGAAATATTTTCATTTGAGTGTTCGAAGCTTGTTTTTTGTCGAAACTGGTTTTAAAAATACACGTGGTCCTCACATTCCTTAATACTGGAAGTTAGGATGGGGGCATAAAATAAGCAGTTGCTCCGCTCATCACTTGACCTCTTTACACCCCTGCCATCAAACATTAAATAAATAAACTTGTAACAAAAGCAGACCAATTTTACATACCCAGCGGAAAATTGAGAATTGTGATGCGAAAGTGACTGCGTTTGTAACGACCTGTGAAAGGCTGGACAGTTCTCATGAGGGACAGAAGTAATCAAACAGTAGTATCATCACAAAAGAGTAACACTGTTGATACTACTTTGTTTGACAATAGAGGTTGGGTAAAAGCTGGGTAAGTAAATCCTGAAGTTCAACGCAGTGTAAAGCATTGCTTAGTTTATTTAAGTAATTTTAAATATCTGCTTCTACTTCGATAAACACCAAAAAGAAACAATTGTTACAACAATTGTTTACTTCTCGTTTGCGATTGTTCCAATTTTGATGCAACTTTTGCTTCTCCTTTTTATTGCGTTTTGATCTTATTATCAGGTACGGATACTTAGAAGGTTCGTGGAAAACGTAAATGCTGGTGGAAAGTTATTGGCCGGGTGTGAACGAAACAAAATAAGACAAATGCGACTGTCTATTGTGATTAAACACTTTGCTTGCATTTTATGAGAACACATCTCGAATTGTTCTCTGAGCAGATTCTCCACGTCGGACAATTGGAAATCATACATAGAGTCACTGGCGTATTGTCGAAGTGTATTCCATTACAGAGTTGACGTTGTCGTGTTCAAGTGTTTTTTCTACAACACCAAACACTGTAGAAGATTGTTTCGCTTCTCTAAAAAAGAAATCTTTTGGTTGTCCCATTTGCTCTTCTGTTAACTGCTTGTAGGCTATTCAAAAGGTTTTTGATATAGTTGCCCGGATAATACCCCATACACTCAAAATACATATTTGGGTGGTCTATCCCGGTCTGAACATCGCACCATTTAGTCAAAGCAATTAGTTGTAGCCTCTTTTGTAGATGAATGCGCTCTCAGGTTTTTCTACTTCAGTAGTTTGGTCAACATGTGACGATTGATGCATACTGTAATTGACATAAAGCAAACTGTTTGTTTGACATTCGGTCGATATTTTACCAAGAAAAAACCTCAGCTTTTTCTTCCAAAGGAAATTAACTGAATGTAAACTGCCCTTCTCCGACTCTCGTTTCTTTTGTGAATTTACGTTGTTTTTAATTTTTCCCCTGCAATGGCACTTTTTTCTTTTACAATCTTTTCTGTCATCGATAAGGATGAACAATTTGTTTAATAGAATATTGCACGCGGAAATTTTCCGCTTGTTCTGTCAGCCTGATGACAGCGGTTTCTACAAGAGACGTATTACGCTACACATGTTTTTTTGTTTAGCTAGGTGAAAGGTTGCAATATTAGACATACATAATGAAAATACATCGCTTAGTGCTTGCCACATTTGCCTGGTTCGTTAGGCATAAAGGTTATAAAAGAGTATATCACGGCCCACTTAAGGTGCAGTCGGATATGTCGCATTTTGCAGGCCATCGCTAACAGGCCGATTTAGTTTCTTTCAAAACGCATGTAAGCTCGATCATGTACATTTAGTTCATGACTGCAACAGTAATCGTACTGGCACTAGCGGTTTATGGGACATTTCAAAAATCTTTACCATGCTTTTTTAAAATCATACATAGTCTGAAAAATAATCCATAGCTAAAGTATGTAAGGATTCTGGAAGATCTAAACCATACTGCATAAAACTACTTAAACGCATCACAGCACTATCTAAGTTAAATACGGACACTTTCGCAATGTTTAGCAAGCAAAATGCAATACATCTCTGTGCAATAGTGCAAAAATGTTTCTACCAATGTGCCCAAATTTGTTTTAAAAATGCCAAAATGTCGATACAAAATTACAAATCATTAAAGCTACACCATATTTGAGCTAAAATATTTCATGCTACAACGCTGGCTGCAATGTTCGTAAAAAAACAATAACCACAATTACTTGTTTTGCTTAGCATACAATTAATCAACAAACCATAATGGAAGTGGGGCAAGGTATCTGCAAAAATTAAGTTGCACTTGCAAATGTTCAACTTNTANGGTTTCTTGCATTGACGGAAANCCAGTATTATTACACACAATATTATAAAATAANCTCCATGTGCTTTTTTCCTTGCACAAGTAACCAGATGGTGAATTCAAAGAGCTCAAACGACTTGATCAAATGCCCGTCTTCAAAAACTTTCATTTTGATCAGTCTGATCAATTCTCTGCTTAGGAGGCTTTCTTGACAAGCTAGAAGTAAGCAGTGTTGAAGGTCGTTTTGAGGTTTTGAAGCTTTTTCTGTATGAAGTGTTGGAAGTGGTTGCATTTCCAATTATATTTAATTATTTCACCACTTTTTATAAATCATGCCACGGTAAGATTATTTCACAGAGTGGCTGGGTGGACTAACTCGCAATATACACACTCAAAACTTACGAAACTAACCACTTTTAAACACACTCTACACCTGCTCGCAGTCAGATTTAGCAGCGCAGCAGGTTGACCATCGGCATGATAGCAACAGGCGGGAAAATGTGACATATCCAGCCGTGTCTTCAAGTAGACGGTGGGTATATGTTCTTACAAGGCATAAATTGCTTGTTGAAAATCAATTATAAATGAGAAACGTATCTGTATAGGTACAGCGACAAAACTTTTCCAAAATGTCTGTTACTAACGCGAACCTGTCAAAGGCAAAGAATCGCCTGATTTTGTTCGACTTACCTTATGAAATTAAAAATTCCAAACAAATAGTTTGGTATGATTGTTTAGTGCGGAATCGAAATACTTAAGTTTGCTTCCCATGAAACAGTTAGATAAGGAATCAGTAGCTTTCGTGCATATTGCAGCCAATGAAAACTTCTAAAATCTTCAAATCAATGAAAACAAAGTGATGTTTTTGCGCTTTTTCTCTAATTAATTCTCTTCGCAATAATTAATTCTATTTCTTCTTGCATCATACGGAGTCAAAATACGTCTAGAAATTACTCATGGAAACGAAGATGCAGGGGTAATCATGTCCTTTGGCCCTTGCATTGTGTGCCCTGGTCCGTCCAGCATGTTTGAATCGATTTTACGCGGAGGTGCTTAATTTAAAATGTAAACTGTTCTCTTTTGATCAATACCCCTTTGTGTGATATTTTCTACTAATGTGCATTCCACTACAACAAAACAATGCAACTATTGTTCAATCGAGATGAATGATGAGATTTCTGAAAATCAAACACAAAAATAGGCCGACACTATGTAGTCTGGTAAGGCTGCTGAAAAACCACAAACTGCTGCAGAACTTAACTGTAGGCTATGTGTTCGATTCGAAATTTCATAATTCGAGGGTTGTAGATTCAAGTCTTCAATTTTTTGTTAAGTGATGTGCCAAGCGTGTTGGTGGTTGTTTTATGGTCAAAGAAAGCTTGGTGTCGAAACCGACATATGCGTGGCTTGAGGGTTACTAATCTGTTTAGTTGCCATATGTCGTGTTTTTAAGATTGATAAATGACTGGTGTGCTCCTTTATTGAATGCTTCTTTTTGAAGAATAGCTACATAATAATATAGGCACAATAACTAGCAATATGTCAATGAACTTTGACCAAGTCGCAGACAACCTAGATGAGGAGACTAAGCTTCTACTCAATTAAGGGTTCGACCTCAAACACATAGACATTTACTTGCTACATGGTGTTTTGAATCTCACAAAAATATTCTTTACGCCTTGAAATGTGTATGGTATTTTATGTGATAAGGCGCAAAGTTGCATTCTTTATAATTTGTAACAGACGGAACATATATTTACGTTGAAGCAACGGGACGAAAGCCAGGAGAAATGACAGTCCTTTACACTCCACCTATCACCTTACGTCTCAATGTCTCATATTGCTTCGAATTGTGGTGAGTTTTGGATTTGCGTTCTAGTACCATGATTTTGGATTGGTGTTGATCTATATAGGTTGAAATCTGTTTTGACAAGGCGTATATGACTTATATTACGATTATAGAAAAATGTACTGAAATTCACTGTTTATGAAACAGAAGAAAGAACAGTTTTTAAAGTCGAAAAACGTAAAATTTAGAATGCAATGTAAAGTGCTGTGATCAAAGGTTTTCGCAACTAGGAAAAAAGTTTTAAGTGATTTTACAAGGTTTCATAACACAGATTGTTTTTCTTACAGTTTACTCGATAAGGATGTACTGACGCTGTTTTTTATAAAATGATTGTAGTTTAAAGTTGTATTGACTGTGCGTTTCCGGTCTGATTTCTTCGCTCATTTGATGTTTTATTGAATTTACAGTTGAAAGATTCATTTCAAATCTACTAATTAACACTGGAATTTTTCTTGCACTCTTGCTCATTCTCATTCCAGGCGAAAGAAACGTCCCAGTGAAAAGAATTTTCAATAGTCAAATGATACAAAATTTGCTACGCGTAGATTTTAATCAGAGGAGAGGTCCTCCAAACCAACCAACCTTTGCAAAAATGTTGGGCAAACACTTGATTTTGTAACTGCTCTTGTAAACTTGTCTGCGGAAGAAACGTGGAAGAAACGACCTTTTAACTCTCAGAAAACATTCTTCCATGATAGAAAAAGCAGCATGTTCCCAGTCCGCAGTGCATCTCCTGTGAATGTAAATCTTGTAACAAATCATTAATCATGCAGAAGATTCGAACGTATATAACTCGACGTTTATTCGGTAACAGAGCATAAAACACAGGGTAATTCCCCCATGCCTTCCTGCCTTAAAGACATGCACCTAATACAACAACTGAGGGGACATCTTAAAGGTCCCATCTGCATATCACATTTCTGACTCGCGAAAAAGAACAAACCAGTTTTGCCTCCCAAAAATTAGTATTCTCTTGTCTTATGGTCCACTATCATCAATTACAAAATTTTTATTTTGACAACTGTGCGTCACATAGCAAATGTAATCTTCGGGAATCACCAATACCCTTGAATAATTTACAGGTTTTGGAGGTGCAAATTTTATTAGGCAACGGCGTGTGCATAAGAGTAATCAAGCAGATAAATGTTAGCGCCAAAACAATTTATCGCCAAATGACTGGCGCCGAAGAATGATCACCAAAAGGGCGGCACCAGTTATTCCCATTCCGCATGCTGTTAGTTGCTGTAGCACACCTTGTAGTAAGCTGTAAAACAGTGAATACATTTACCCAAATAACATGACAAAATAATTGACACAAATTTCGGTGCTACAATTTAGCCAAGAACTTTACGTACATTTGTGTGCAATGCGTTACGTATAACTACTGTGTAATGCCATTCAATTCGGTATCGAATGGTTGTTTCAGGTATTTTATGAAAGGAGAAGGTCTTGGATCACTTTTGGTGTATGAAGTAAACGATGGAAAAACTTTAATGGAAACTAATTTAAAGTATAATGTAACTGGCCACAAAGGTCATGTATGGCTCAAAGCTCAGATGGCTTTGTTTGGAACTAAGAATAGTGTGCAAGTAAGTTGAGAACAATGTTGTTTTGAATAGACGTGAAGATTTGATGGTTTTGTTCGCTTTCGAAAGTTATTATATTTCCGGAAGTGAATTATCTTCCAAAAAATATAGAGTGCATTCTTATGCTTTCAAAGCTTGTGCGTTGCAGACTATATGTTTTCAATATGCTTAGAAACATTAACAGGTTTAGAAAATTAGTTAATCAATAAATAGACTGTGTTGTATTCGGTACGCAAGGATATACCCCAGTGTTTTCAGCGTTCTCAGATGCATCTAAAGCATTTGACAAAACTAACCACAACCTGCTGTTTGCTAAACTGATTAAGCGCAATGTACTATGTGCACGCTACATAGTAAGACTCTTGTGGGATTGGGGCACCAACTTCTCATCCCCCTTTACTGTAACCAATGGGGTAAGACAAGGCGGGTTCTGAGCTCATAGTTACTTGCTGTTCACCTGGATGAACTCTCAGATCAGCTGCGTTCACCCAAGTTGGGATGCACTGTGGGAAATATGGTTATGAATCATCTAATATTCGCTGATGATACATGTGTGCTCAGTCCCAGTATTAGTGGGCTGCAATGTCTTCTGAATATTTGTGTTGACTATGCTTCTGAACACGAAATCGCTTTCAATTGCAACAAAACAATTGGTGTTATTTTTTGCTAAAAAAGTATGAACCACCTGCTCCATCAAATGTATTTCAGAAAGGTGTACGTGTGCAGGGTCCCGACATGGAGAAGTGCCGCCCTGCGGCAAGTCGAAAAGTTCCGCCCCCTACCCCAAAAGTGCCACCCCCGGACATTTTGCTAACCGGGACGGGACCCCAGGACAGATGTTTAAACCTGGACAGTCCCGGATAAACCGGGGACGTATGGTAGGTCCAACCTTAACCAAAATCTAAAACATAAATCTATATCTAACTTCAGGTTCATTCGTGAAACACCATTTGCTATTCCTTCTTTTCACCAAAAGTGCCGCCCTCCCGAATAATGCCTCCCCGGGGCATTTTCTCCCTTGTCGGGGCCCTGCACGTGTGCAATTTTTTGACCAAGTGTGGATCTTGGTGCGTGGATAAATGTCTCAATGGAAGATGATGATGATATTCAAAGACAAGTGAAATCACTGTACTGTGCAGCAATCAAACTCAGAGGCACGTTAGATCAGTGCTCTTCTGCAGTAAAAAGCACTCTATTTCGTGCCTATTGCATGCCAATGTATGCTTGCCAATTGTGGAGCAAATACTCACAGAATCGCATGAAGGGCTGATGTGCTGCCTATAATAATGCCTACCGAATCATGCATTACATACCCAGAAATGTAAGTGTTCGCCCACACCAGGTTAGCCATTGTGTCAGGAGGTTTATACCTTGCTGAGAAACAATTTACATCGATTTTTTATACGCTGCACATCTTCATCTAACTTTTTTATCCGATCGCTTCAAATGTCTGATGCTTTTTACAAATCTTCATTTTTCCTCAATTATTCAAAGCTCCTGTACAATGGCGACCAACTGCAATAGTTGTCGGTGCATTATTTCGGTGTTCGCGTCTCATTAGTATTGCTTTTGTATAGTAGAAAAATCCTGTGTGCCACGTGTATCAACCAAGCATATAAAAGTAAGGAATATTCCAGGTAAAACACTCACTGACAATTCCTGATTTAAATTCAGGAAAATTAACTGGCTGTCAATCTCATGATAAATGCGTGGCCAAGCACTTGCAACCTTGATCGGAACAGTTCGCATGCCTATGTGCGCCAATGTGCACACCCATTTGACTTATCTTCCATTTTATTTCTTTGTTAGCTGTTCATACGTCAAAGTTTTTGATGTTAGAATGCCTTAATTTCTCTCACACTACTGCATCCCTGCCTTATGATGGGTGAATGACGCTACAGTTGGGCGTTGTTAAAGTGTTTTGCTCCTATCATTGTTGGTCTGATTCCAACACCGATTCTTTTATACGCTTTGACTAACCATTTTTTGTGCCCTTGTGTTGTATAATTGCGTCTGTGTTATGGACCACGAGTCTGTAATAAAATAAAATAAAAAATGAATAACTTTTAAACCGTACCATCTGCATTTTGAATGACAAGCATGGAAGTCATCTTTTGATTTAACTTTAGTCTAACGATATTAGTTTCAGTTTCGAATAACTCGTTTCTGTATCATTTTTACATTGTATCTACAGTGGTTATTACAAATATTTTAACTTATTCGATACTGGTTCAACATGGCTGCGACTAACCGTGGTGCTTTACAATGTATGTGTAAGGCAGAACCTGTCGAGAGAAGGTGATTGGTTCTGCAAATTTCAAAGGAAGCACGGGGAAGTGTGAAGGTTACTGAGTTGTTTAGTCATCAGTAGACCTCACTTCGCATTCCTCAGGTTTTCCCGAAGAGTGGTGTGGCCAATACTTTTGGTCCATATTTAGATGCAGGGCTACCTACAGTGGAGACATACTCCCAACCAGCCTATCGATTCCCTGTACCTAGAATGGTATATTTCCGTGCCTAAATAGGTACAGTCTACCTTTTCAAAGAGACTATTCGTTCTACTGTATGGCTGGATTCCTGTCAAGCGACGCCACGATGGAAAAGATTGGACCTGCCAATAACGATGGCAAAGAGTAATCCAGTCTCTCCCAATCGTCAGAACTCTGTTATTGCAACCCAATCACAAATTGCAATTAACATCTAGGAAAAACTCAACTGAGATATCAGTCAAAACAACAATCGGGCTGTTAAACACTTGCCTTACATTTAAATTTTCGCCGAATTTCGTTTTGTGGCGCCCTGGAGATGGCACCACATGTAATCAAGTGTCACCAACAGATGGCTCCATAGGTAACAAGCCATTGTGATAGTCACCACAAGAGAAAGATAGAAATTCACTTATCCCTATATAATAATAGTGCAACCCAATATCAGTAGAGTGAGCTCATTTTTTCATGACAAAAATCCACCATTTGTAAGTCCTTGGCATGCTTTTTTTCAGAAAATTTTCTGTAAAAAATTTCTTTTCTTATGTTCCAGTTTGCTTTAGTTGGAATTCGAGGAGTCAACGACAGTTCAGATATAGCTGTTGATGATGTTTCCATGATGCAAAATGACTGTACAAACAACATTTTGATTTCGAAGAAATCAACACTGCAAACCCTAGCTCACACTTCCACGGTTCCTTACCAAGCAAAAAGTGTTGTTACAAAAGATGCATCACAAAATGTGTTTCCTGAAGCAAACACTGTTCTTCCTTCTGCAACAAAAAACTTAACGTCGAATGCGGCTAATCTCTGTCCTCCGGGTATGCGTTCATGCAATTCATCAACTAACTGCATATCAAGCAGTCAGATTTGCGATGGAGTTCAGGTAAACATTTGCATTTTCTAGTGAATTTGCGTTTATTTACAATTAATTTTCTATCCCTTGTGCAAATATTCGCCTAAAGACATGGTTTTCTGGTACTGAATACTCATCAGCTTATCTTGATCGTTTCCTTTGGTATGTTTTACTGTGTGAGGTGTGGCCAAATGCTCACTTGTTTGTTACGAGCTTTCGCCTGATGAAGGCAGTTTGTGCTGCTAGTGCCTAAGCATTGGCTGAAAACTACCTGAGTTGGTTTTAGTTTTACACACATTTTCTTCCTTGATAAATTATGCACCTGACCAGGGTCAAAACCTGTTCTTCGCGCTGCCTTGACACTTCCACATTTGTCTACGCTGTTGCTTGTTGCTTGCAAAAAGTCCATCCTTCTAGCACAGAAACAACCGGTACAGATGACGCAACAGTACAGTTATTTTTGGGGCTATAACTTTACAGTTATTTCCTAAACGCTCTTGCACCATTCAGCTGATGGAAAAAGTATGGGTTGAACCATTCTGTTTGGTAAAAGCTTGTTTTTGTCTATCCTGATGGCTGTCTATCAACTTTATGCAAATGGAGCAATGGCGTTGAACTGATAACATGTCATCCAAACGAGGAAGGTTTTCCAATCCCAATTATTGCGCAATAAAATGGTTTACTGAAATGGAAGCGGCCTAATCGTGGGACAAACAAACGAATTTGCGGCATATAAAGTCACACATGTGAAGTAAAAGGAAATGGTGTCCTATATTTTGCACATGCTCTACCAAGATTTTATTCGCTGAAAGCAAGCTAATTTTTTTCATTTTGTCTGGAACTTTGCTTCATTTTGTCTGGGAGGCACGGCATCTCTGGAAAAATGGGGCCGAGGCGACCGCCTCATTCAACTCCACTAATATCCACCCCTGCTTGCAAATATTGTGCATTTTGTGGTTTCTACGGGAAACACAACAAATATATGGTTCCAACTATTTCACAAATATTGACAAAAGTAAAACGTTTCCTCTGAAACAAAACCTGACATATGCAAACGATTGCAGTTATGTGGCGACCTGTGTGATATGCCGTGGACAACACGTTGGCCAAACAATAAACACATTTTCCACGACATGGTCAGCGCAAGGTGGTTCTTTAAGCAAACCACGTAATAAGAATGACAGCAGCTAAATTGCCGTATTGCGGCACTATTCAGTATTCCATGGCATTAACAAGAAACCATCTATGAAGCTTACCCTGTTATTTTTGTAGAACAAATCAGTTTTTATTTTCTGGATACCTATGCATAAATTAATATTCAAACATGCTTCCCCCTCGTGTGAAGAAATTCTTGTATGTACTTTGCGATGTTCATTGAATTTTTCCATTCTGCTTTGCACATTTGTTTGACCTCTTTTTTGCAACACATATAATTTAGTCATCAATATTGGTACATTCTTCAAAATTTTAGCTTTAAATTTTGAAGGTTGTCCCAACAGTACGTCTGTCATCCTTAAACCGCCATTTTGCTTGTGCACTCTACTAACGCACCGGGTTGAGTCACCGCAGCGTGATTCCTTCCGCGTGTGCTTGTTGCTCGATATTGGGCGTCAGACATTTTTTCTATTTCAGTCAAAACAGTTATTCAGGCGTATTTTCCAATACTTACTTGACGCAGTTTGCCTTTTATTTTGTTCACTTTATTCAATTTAGCCTTGTGTTTGTTAGTTTTCTATGTCCTTGATTCAGTCCTTCATAATTTCATCTGTAAGCACTGCTTGTAGATTTCTGGACTGAGGATATATAGCGCTACAGAAAATCTATTTCCAATTAAAAATTTGCTATTAGATTCAACTGCGTCGCCTTTGTGGAGACAAATTACTTGACAGATAAGCTTTCAACAACATCACGAGAGCCTTTTCTAATGTGCTGCACAGGTCGAAGAGACATGGCTGATGTATTAAAACATGATGCCACAAATTCACCTGCAAAAGCACAAAAAATAGCAAAATACTGTAGTGGCAGATTTGTGGAACACCATTCAAGCACTTCCATTTGATCCAGATTAGATAAGAAACAGTATTGCAAAATGCTGTCAGTTTCCAAGCGAAAGTGGCAATTGATATTCTCACAATTCTGACTGTAGTGTAAAAAATTTGGACAATCGACATGATGAAGGCAGGACATCGAATAAAACCTGTTGTTGAATAAATTCAGCCCAGGCCTGATCTTAAAGTCCTGCAATGTGGTATTCATGAAAAAATTTAAATATCCTTATAAGCATCAACATCTGAGAAACCAATGACTTGTGGTTGCAAAGTTGTCAAATCACCTCTGGTTACTTCTAACATACATTTTTTGTAATTGCAATTTACACAAACTTTTTGATGTTTGCCAGAAAGTGGTAAATTTTGATATTTTGCAGAATTGTTTTGAAAACGAAGACGAATCAAACTGTAACAACGATACTACCTGTACGTATTATTTTCTGTCAATATGGCGAACGTGTGTACACCACACAGCTTTTCTGTATGGAAAACTGACGTGCCTTAAAATAATTATGATCTTTCTAATGAGACGAAAATAATCATTACAAGTAGTTGAAACACAAAAACAAAATGATCTTGTTTTCAGACAAATGTGTACACTTTTGGCATAGAAAACATTTTTGTGAATGTTAGGTTGAACATTGTTCTACAACTGATGATTGCGTGGGTTCTATAGCTTTTGACTGCGTTTGCAAAAACAGTCACTCATATTAACCCGGGAAAACCTATAGAAGTTATATTCTACAGTAAATCTTATTTTTGTTCCATAGAACTTTCCTAAGTGCCTCTAGGTTAGATTTTCTTTCCAACGGTGCGCATATTACTCCGCGTAAATTCCTAAAGTTAATGTTGCCTTGTGAATCAGTGAAAACTTAAGGAAAAAACATCTTTGACAGTGTAGTGAATTTGAAACGAAATGAAATTTTTGCACACACCTGACCAAAATTTTACAGACTCTCTTCTATATTGATGTGTCTCACTCTAAGAAATCCAATTCTGCTAACACTAAAGTGAATGCAATCTCACCAATTAATGCTACGGCAAATTTGTTCTGAAAACAATGTTACAGTTAATTAAAAATTTTGTATTTTGTTGAAAACGTAACTCGTAACAGTAACAAACACTTATCATCTCATTACTTTAAGAGAAACACATTTTAATTTATTTAATCAAACAGTATGACGTACCAATAAAATTATTTCGGTCACTTTTCTTTTAACAAAAGAGCTATGTCCAGTACTTGAAAGAAATTGCAATTATCCCAGTAGTCAATGCGTCAGAAATCCTCATTTAAGTTGTTGCTTTCAATGTATTTTTATCACACTAAACCATCAGTTATTTGTGACTAGGCATTAACGTTTTGTGGGCAATCCAGTGACGATTGCTATTGTTTGATACAAACATTGAAATCTCATGTAGAAAACATTTACTTTTCCATTTAAAATAGATATGGACGTTTGGTCAGCGTGGTCATCATGGTCTGAATGCTCCAGTACTTGCAGCAATGGAACCAGAAAGAGATTCCGTATTTGCCTTGGCCCACTTTCAACTTGTTATGGGAAATACATGGATGTCGATCGCTGCAATGCTTCAATGTATCCCGGTTCGTAACAGTCTTTCATTTTATGTTTTGAAAGTGCTTTGCAAAACAGCAAAACAGACGCATCGTTGGTGTTCTCACTAATAGCATTGTTATTGCAGGCAGAATTAAATTTGTTTGCGCGAAGTGTACGTGTTGCTAATTTTTGTATGGGAACAAAATTAACCACATGAATGGTTTCACAAAATGCCTAAAAATTTCGAAAAAATCGCCTAAAGTGTATCTCCCACGATAATTTATTAAATGCAGGTGTAAGTCTGAATTTCCAATGTTGTGTCAAACGCTACACACGTACCAAAATCTTTTTGGTGGTTATCAGTTTTAAACCTGCTGTTGGACGATCGTTTACGTAATCGGCGAGGACGATATTTAGCCTGTACTTACTGTGCTGAATTGACAGAGGATTTGACAAGCTTAGCCCAGAGGTAATTCTCATTGAGCTCTTGGAGTATTGGATGTCAGAGTTTCTTAAACATTTTTTGGAATAGAACACCCGGTCATATTAGGTCGCTTCTCGAAACACCAAAACACAAGGGCGTACATAGGAGTCGCTCTGGCGCAAAGTTTCACTTTTCGAAACTTTTAAGTGCTAGTTTTCCCCTTGTAGTCTTCTGACAAGTGGCCTACGTGAAAGTTGCTTCTTCATCAAACTGCAGTGAAATGTTAATAACATGTATTTATTTAATTAGATTGAAGGACTTCTGAAACATTAAATTCAAATGATATGATCTTTCAGCGAAAAAATCTTTTCCATTGTAGACTCTGCTTAACTACAACCAAAAGCTCCAGGTTTGATGTAAACTTTCGAGGAATCAGCCGACTGGACTCTGCTTTCATCATTTTGTGATAATTCAAACTTGCACGTATCTGTATTCAAGTATCTACTCTTCTCTCTGTATGGAAGAGAAGCAAGGAATTTATCAGAAAAATTTTGATAGGAAATCGATTTTACGTAGCGCTGCGCCTTGTCAGACCTAAAATCTGATTTTATCTGAAAATGAGTAGGCAATACACGTGCGAAACCAAGACAGAAATTTTAATGTCCGCAATTCAACAGCACTCACGCTCATTATCAGGTAATTAACACGAATATGTAGAGAATGGAGTCAAATGAACTTGGAATATGTCATGTTTATTGTTCGGCTAAGCACTTCGAGGATGTTCGCGGAACACAAGCGTTCCACGGATCAGTTTGTCAGAAACGTTGCTCTGGGTTACTATTAAACGTCATGTTTTCATGCTGACTGATTGCTGAAATTTACATTTCAGTATATGAAAAGGTTTGTTTGGCGGTAATGGAAATCAAAGAATTAATATGCTGATGATGTCTGATTGTTTAATACATAAACAATATGGGAAAATATGCCATTTTCTATTGACAGTAGTCAAACTAGGTTTAACAATTTTGTGCAAGCATTTGCTTCGCAAATGTCTTGTGCATTGGTGCTTAATTTGGTAATTCCCTTATATTTTCAAAGAAATAATTTTCAATGAAAGATGATTGCTTGCAAGTTTAACAAAATTAAGTGAGAGTTGTTGTCAGTGGGTGGTTACTTCGGTGATACAAATTTGTACTCCTAAAACAAAACTTTCAAAAACTTTGAAATAATCTCAAATTCTGAGTTTCGTCTTATTTCTTTTTTGCAGTTTTTGCGTGAAATAATTTCTCTACTTACCAAAATTAACCTAACAGTGCACCTTGAAATATTTAACTGGCACAGCAGAAACAGTGAATATGGTTTTACTCAATAACTTTACAAATCCAACTTTCACGTTTGACACCGAAAGATAATTTCCACAAACAATTCTTGGATTTTTGAAACTTCTTTCAAATCAATGCATGCAACAATCTGCAGTCCAAGGTTTCCTGTTAAGGTTTCTTTTTATAATTGTTTGTCACAAATAGAATCGAAATTTCTGCTAGTTTTGTTTTACCTATATATGTAGATCCAATCACGTGGAGCGCCTGGACCTCTTGCTCAGCACCGTGTGGTGGAGGGATGAGATCTCGGAAATTGGAGGTGAGCTTCAGTAAAATGGAAATATTCAGTTTTTCTTGCTTTTCTTAACTGACGAGTAAACGGAACACAAAATGAAAATCTTTGAAACGGAACACTAAATGAAAATCTTTAATGTTATACCATTGTAAGCTTCAACTGTATACAATATCATGTGAGGATTTATTAATCAACGTTTTCATACAATTAGTGGTAAGCGCATTTGCAAACATTTGAAGTGTAATCAGCTCTTCATGCAATATTTTGAGTAAAAAATAAAGAAAATGCTTTATTGTCAGTAATATACAAACAAACGCGTTTCATAGTGCGAGACCTGATATGTAACACTGGCATGGGTATCAGTTTACATGTTACAGAATGGTTACTAACTTGGCATCCACGGTATGAAAGTGATCTGTAAAGATAAGTCAAGGGATCCGGGTGTTGTAACCTCCTCTTGCATAAATAGATTGGTCAACAGCATTTTGGTATCGGTATGGTGGCAAATGCATTGCTGTGGGATGATTTCATTTCCCTGATTCTGAATCTGAAATTACAATTTCTGCACCACATCAGGTTTTTGCTGTATCACATTAAGCCAAAATTAGTGATTTGGAAATTGTGAAAAAACGCTGACACACTCAGTGTCAGTAAGCAGCAAAATATTGGGAACAACATATGTAAGAGTAATTTAGAATTCAAAGATCCCATGATTCACTTTTGACTTCGGACGGTTTGCCTTCCGGGCGGTTGAGTATGAAAAAAATAACAGATTCAACTCTTGCAAGTAATTCCAACATACAGTTAAGTGTATTACCAAGTGCAGTAAACTAACGAAAATAGCCGTCGCTCAAACAGTGAAGTAATGACTGTCATTTTAATACTGTTATTGAATTACACTGTTTCCTTGGCAGAACACGTGCAATCACAATGATTTTCATTTCAACGATTCAACTGAAAATGAATCTTGTAATATGGAAGATTGTTCATCCTGGGGTGAATGGACATCATGGAGTGTTTGTGCTAAAAGATGCGATGGTGAAAGAAGTCGACATCGTGAGTGCCATCTGTCTCAGGTATTTATATCAATTCTTGTATTTTTAACTGAACACAAGTCTTGAACGCCTCAGGTATCGTTTCGATTTCGAAGGAGGCAAGTGTTTTTCCAAGTTGTATATTTTGAGACTACGAATGGCTTATAAATATGGATTGGTAAAGCTTCAGCAGCTCAATCTGTTTGTTTTAGAACACGTCCCTGAATATAAACATTGCAAATGTTGCCAAAAAGAAATGGATTCGACGAATTTAAGCTCAGTTGTTGCAAGGAATTTTTTTTGTTTATTTATTCGCTCAACCATCTCAATAAGTGAAAAAAGAATACTAGCGTTACAGCCTATGTGTTGTATGGAGTCTGTTTTTAGTTGCCAACGGACATAATTTCTGGTCTCCAGTCTCAGACATTTCTCCAAATGTGAAGCCAGTATACGTATCATTGGTTGTGATCTGGATTACATGACCGCCTAGGAAAAACTTGAATCTGAATGGCAGGATTCGTCAGTTCATTACGAATCTTTGCCTGTGCTCAGTCGATTGAAGTCGAATAGTTTGAAAAATGGTGACTTGAGTCAAATCATTTGCTTTCCAACAAAAGCTTGAGTTACTAGGAATTTGATTCTGGATTAATTGTCACTCTGATGTCAGATGAAAATTGCTGTTTATCAAAGAATCAAGCTAAGGCATTTGGATACGGATTCAATTTTGAGTTTCTTACTCAAATCACATATATCGCGTATGACGAGTTTTTCATTAGAAAGCAATAATCGTTATGACTGATTGGGTGAAATTTAATTCAGACAGCGTCGATTTTTGGACTTTTCGGAGTATTGGCACAAATTGGTTAGTGATTAAAGTAACGATTATATCTTTTAGGCTTACCTTGATTCGGACTATTCCATGGATTTCACAGATAAACTGGTAAGATTTTTTCCCATTCCATTCTCCTACACATTTTATGTCAATGCACGCTTTTATCTGTCATTCGAGAATGTAACCCCTCTGAGGTTGGGACAGACAATACTTCTGGTTTGTGTAAAACCTCTTTATTGACTAAACCTGATAATAAAAATTTTGAACTATCGCTTTCAGAATGAGCTTGTACTGCACAACGTTAATTTAATTCGTGATGGCGCAAGACCATTTGCTGAGGCATACCTCGAAATATTTAGCCGCCAAATAAAATTTATAATTTCTCATAGAGAGTAAAATAAAATAATTCACCTTCACATTTATTGCTAATGCTCCTTTAAAAACCCATAAGTTACATTTGAAATACAGGATAATACCGGATGCTTTGGAACAACGACAGGAATAACAGAAATTGGAAACTGCACCGATCGGAACTCCTGCAGTTAGTAAAACGTTTCAGTAAATTTAAACAAATCAAAACATCTCTCGCTTGCTGTCATTCAGTAAGCTGCGTTGTTTTTATTTTATTGCTGTCATATAGAAATTACTTATTATTTGCAATGATACAAAGTGAATGAAACAATAGCACCAGAAGTGGAATGGAGCACGATAACTATTGCAAGCGCACGATCGCCGCCTGCAACGTGGTTCTCTTCATTGGACGGATTCTACGCAACTTACTTTTTATCGCTTGATGTTTCTATCACCTCGTGATGGAAACAACATTTTGAAAAGTCGGTTGCTTTTAAACGTTGTTGTACTTTGGGTGCCCAGGATATTTGTTTCGTTATACTCGCGTGCATTACTTGGAAGAAGTTTTCCAAGCAGAATTTCGTTTGGCAAAAGTTTGAATTTTGCAAGTGCACCATACCGAATTTTGATTTCTACACGTGACATATTTGACAAAATTGAACAGGAAACGTTTTGAAAAATGGAGAGCTATCAGTTCCAAACATTGTGTCTCAATATTAAACTACATTGTTTTATAACAATGGAGAAATATTTTGCTTCAGCTTTTACATGCAACGATGGTACAACAATATCTTCAAAAAAGTTTTGTGACAGTGTTGAAGACTGCGATGGAAGTGATGAAGCACTTTATGTCAATGTTTCAACGATCTCACCTTTCTTGAGGTAAATTTTTACAAACTAATTTTTGTATCAAAATAACTTCTGCTGATTGAGATTCTTACTAACTTTACACAAAATAAGAATTTTGGTCAAGTGATATAACCTTGTGAAAGTGGAAGTATGAAGAAGACAATTCGGTAAATAGGCATATCACGCAGTTGCTACCGGATCATGTAGAGAACGTGCTTTGAGGAGAGCGTAAAATTTCCCAAATATCATAAATATATTTGAAATAGGACAGCGTAACGCTTTGCACAATTCTGTTGGTGTTGAATGTATTTCAACAAGTTAAATGAACTCATACAGTTTTCTTCGATATCTCGAAGTAACTGAAGGGTAATATAATACAAATTACCAACCAACAGTATATTTTCATTTAGGTTAAAACCACGTTTAAAAGCGCAATTTTTAACTGAAAGCAAACAGTTTATCGAATGCACTGATCCATCTTTTATTCTCTCCAAAGTGTGGTCAGCTTTTCAATAAAAAACAAATAGCCAAGCTTTGATTGGACCTCACATCTTTTCCGGAGGAAGTATTAAGTGTAGTTCAGATGTTAGCAGATTTAACTGTGCGCCAAGTCAAACCAGTCGAAAGATGCAGCAGAATATTTAGAGACAGTTTGAATCATTCTAGATTTTAACGTTTCCACTACGTCCTCTGCTGCCCGAAAGCGGCTGAATGCACTACACACGAGTTGGTCAAACCAGGTTGAGAAACTAAAATGTTGTTTGGAGTAGGGCAAGTAAGCTCCTGAAACGATAGTGCGATAAATGACTTCTACGGTATGCGTTTGATTTGAATCTCAGTCAAACTGTTGCTTCTTTCTACGCGTTTGCTACGTTTCACTATATTCAAGATTAAAACTCCAGGTTAGAACAACCTTTCCTTTGCAGCAGCTGTAACGTGGATATAATTTTCATTTACACAAATTTATCACGACACCTGTCTATTTGTTGTAGAGCGTTTCTTGCAAGCCAAGGGTTTTTGCGAGAAATTCCTAAAAGCAAATCAGTTGAATTTAATTTAGCGGATTGATTCCGGTAAATTGCAAATATAGTACAGACGTGCGTCTCCACCCTTTTGTAGAAGCAACCAAACGTGGTGTTTCAACTAATTCAAGAATAAGCATTTTACATCATCATTCGTCGCTCCTCAATTTCAGATGTTTCCGAAACGGCATCGATCGTCCATGCTTAGTGCATCGAGATTATGTTTGCAATGAAACAATTCACTGCATCAACATGACCATGTGCGACGCTGGTTGTGCAAGTCACTACAGATGTCAGAATGGGCAGTGCATGAAGCGATCCACGATTTGCGATAAATCTGTTTGCGCAAGCAGCTGCCCTGAAGACGATGGATGGGAAACAGGAATAGGTTTCAAATGCACAAGGAATGGGCAAACATGTCGTCTACCTCAGCAGTTACTTTGGGACAACGTCAAAGACTGCGACGATGGTTCGGATATTTGTTATCAGAGCAACATAAGCGTTAGTGATGGAAGGTAAATATTGTTTAGCACGTTAAACTGAATTTTAATACAGAAAACATTTTACATTAACACAACCTTGGTTCCTTTTCAGAGATATTCGTACTTTTCCCTCAACATATTTTAACCAGAAATTGTGTTTTCAATGTATGGATGGATCGATGATTATTCCTCGTAAAATGGTGTGTAATGGTATTGTGGATTGCTCTGACCTCAGTGATGAATGCCTATGTCCTCGAAGCGTCCCAAGCGTGTGCAAAATGGTGCAAAACCGTGTGGACTTTCATAGGTAATCACAGTTAAAACTTTGACAGCATTTATTCTTTCATTATTTAGCCAGCAATATTTTACCGCTACAAAACTCTTCAGAAGGTCAGGTTCCTAGCAAAAAATCTACGTAGCTGGTCGCAAGGAGAAAGATTGACTTTTGCATCGGTAAAGCAGTAAAAAGACAAAAAACATTTAAACAAAATTGTGAAAATCAAGGTTCAGTAAACGTTTATACAGTGTGTTGAAGTTTTATTAAGTATACAAAAGTTTATATAGGGTTTTGTAACTTGGGCAAAATAGGTGCCAAGTTTGGCCAAGGTGTGAGAATGATTGTAATTTATAGGTCTTTCGGATATTTTCACCACGACAGATAGAAAAAAGGGACATAATTTGTGTGATAATCAACGAACAAAATGATGATCACAACAACAGAAAGTTGGACAAAATTTGTTATTCTAGCCAACGTTTTGACATAAACAATAGACATCTTCACGAAGAAAAAGCTCCCTGAGTTTGAATTCTCAACAATTTCCGTTTAGTCCTATGGCCCCTTATTCATTACCTGTAGTGCTTGCCATACGGAGCAGTAACAACGAACTAGGATTTTTCAGATTGGTGGAAGCATTTGAGTGTAAAAAATTAGACGTGAAATGCAGAGAAAACCGGCCGAGCATTTAAGAGTGAACAGGTTAAAAACAATCATGTGCATCGATAATGTGGTGTCATGCAGTGGTTCTTCATCATGGTTCAATGTGGCCCGATAGTAACATAAGAGGTGTACAGCCATGGGCGTCGGAAGTTCGGGCTTTGCCCGCCCCTGGATTTTAAAATTATTGGCAAAAAAAGTTATTTTTTTAATTTCGAAGGGTGAAAAACAAATATCACCACTTTTGGCCCCCCTGGAAAATTTTTTGGGAAAATCCCCTATTGCCCCCTCCCCCCCTGGAAAAAATCCTTCCGACGCCCATGTGTACAGCAGTGGCGTGCGGTGAGGCGCAGCAATTGCCAAAAATTACCAGAAAGAATGACGTGTGTTCCTCTGACATAGTTGCGTATGTGTTGTGTGAGCCAATCAAGTCATGTGTGAGCCAATCAAGCAAAATCAAGTGATTGCTATAGTCTGTATGTTTTCTCTTGACCAAGCAACTATGTATTCATTTGCAAGTGTTTAATCAATCCTAATTAGCCCTATTGCCATGGTTGAGCAGCATTCACCCCTACCACTACATTATAATCCCACTGAATCAACATCATTCCTAAATGGCCAACACAGTAAGACAACTAGAGTGCACGATCTAACTAGCGCACCTCAAACCGCTTTATCTTTATTGCCTACTGATTCCCTGAGTAATCTGGTCAGCTGCGAAAAAAGTCTGGTGAGCCCTGCTTTCAATAAAGCAGATTTTAATATGATGACGTCAAAGCCAGCTAGAAGACCCACCATTGCATCATGCGCTTTTTCTTTCTCATGGTTTATTTTCCACAAATCTCTCAGTACTCCGGCTAACTGTGAAAAAAGTTGGTGACTTCTGATTATATCCAATCAGATTTAGGATTGAATATGGTACAGCCGGCTCGCAGCTCTAGTGGTTCTTCCCGCGCCTCTCTTGCTTTCTTTTGATTTTTGCGATTGCATGCTCAACGTAATCAAAGCGATTGCAGGCTCAACGTCTCTACGTAAACAACGAAGTTATGGATTTAGTGCCATAATTTTTCCAAGAATTCAAATCACTTTTCAACAGCTTTATCATCAGCCTGTACTTTGAAGTCCCAACTGCTAGATAGTTGACCTTTTTCTTAGTTTTTTTCCTCAAGCCAAACATAACTAGTGCGGCATCCTTTTGAAGCTGTTCGTTCATTGCAACGGAAACATTCAGAATCAGCTCAAAATAACGCGAAGAGTAGTTACTCCAAACAAACACCTGCTGCAGTGCGTTGGCTGGTGTGTGCTATGTGAATAAGTTGAATTATTTAAAAAATATCACTTCAAACCAAGTCCTTTTTGCCAATGGAATTTTGTATTTGAGAAATCATTATAATGAAAGCATGGCTTATTTTCAAATTTCGATAGGAAACACTTCAATGGCTGAGTTGGGCGCAGCATACAAAAAAATTTGTCAGGAAGTATTTTACCTGCAAAAAAATTTTTTGAGGAGAAAATTTTTTTCAGTTTCAAAGATAGTATCAATTAAAAAATGTTTTTTATCAATAATTGTTTAATGATAAAAATATTTTGGGTGTTTTTTGAAGTAACAAACATTTTGCAATATTGAAAACGGGCCGCCATATACTGCAGTGTTCTTGAGAAAAAATTACTGTAATTTGGTCAACACTTACGCAAACATAGTAAGAAGCGGTTAAGTGGTGGAAGCTCGCCACTACTATTAATTTTTCAAAACGATAAAGAACTGTTATTTTCAACACTGGAAAAAAAGATCGCTAATTTCACCGCTGCAAAAAATACTGCATGCCTGTTGATTTAATTTTACTAGCAAGGTTCACGGTAGGCAAGCTTATTTTGTGTGTTGGACTAGCATACTAAGAAAACTTTGACCAAAACCTTTAGTCTTCCAAAGGTAAGGATCAAAATGAGATACAAATCTGAAATACAGAAAAACCCATCTCTTCCGAATTAGTCTTATAAACAGCAAAGACGTTTCTCCACAAAAAAATTATTTTGACATGATCAGCAAAATATCAGTATAGTAACATTGTTTCTTCAGTGTAGACTAGTAAAAACCTTAGGTTTTTACCTTTGCCAAAGAAAATCTACAATAACTTCACCCAAATTTGCATTGCTAAACAAGCAGGAATTACAATATCCGGGGGAAAACATCACGACTGAACGGAGTTTTTAAGGCAATAGACGTGTAATATACTGGATAGTTTTTTTTCCTTTTTTTTCACCAAACAAAAAACGTTTCTTCCCAAACAAAGCCTAAATCTCATTTTTAAAGATAGATCTAATATCCGAGTCCTATTAATCCTTCTCAGGAAATGGCTGGAAAACCAATACGGTGAAAGTAGGGAACAAATTCTTTTTAAAGCCGAAACTACGCAAAATGAAACTAAAAAGAATACAGAAAAATCAGTTTTTTTCGAAAATGTTAAATTCAAAGATACGTTTTGTATTTTGACAAAAGATATGTCAAAATCCTTTTTGACGATTATGTCGCTCCTGTGACACACTAGTTTTGTAAAGGGGTTGCAAACGACCACTTACTTTCAAACACTCATACGCATTAATTGTTTATTTTTTCGTTAGTTGACAGCTTTCCAAGTATTCCAATCCAAAAAATGCTTCCCGGTAAGCGTGATCACAATAATCGGCCAACAACTAAACATCATTTAAAATACAAAGCAAATTTTATATTTTTCTCATGAATTTAAAAGGTGTATTTATCTTCTTTTTCATCAGAAAATACAGCTTAATCACCATTAAAACATGTCTTAATTATCTCCGTGCCCTAAACGGTCTATGGATTTATGACCAATAATCCTCAAAAGGTGTTTATAGGGCTACTACCGTGTCTCTCTGTTCAGGGCACTCTTGCAGAAGAATACGAGTTCGCCATCAAGAGTGAATCATTGCAAGCTCGGTGAAGTATCCTGTAGTGCAAGCAACAGCAGCCTATGCATTAATCGTACAGCTGTATGTGACGGAAAAGTACAATGTCCCAATAACGCCGATGAAAGGTTTGATGCAAATCATAAAAATAAGTTTCAAAATATGTGTTTTGAGGTGAAATCTCCCCATTTTGCTCGTTTTAAGTGAAAATTCGTGATCGCTCAACATGAAATCGTCGAAGCGTTTTAGCAATGAAGAACGGATGGTGCGTCCAATTCTTTGCAAGTAAAGAGCATATTAATTTTTGACAAATCGTCCTCCTGACAAATGATTGTGATGTTGAGCATTAGTTTTCAGTGATGGCACATGTGAATAGCGTGCTTGTCAGAGAAAAGAGTTTTTGGGTGAGAATCGCATTAAAAAGCGTTAAATAAGATTTTACGTTAAAATTACAATTGTTGCACTTTGGGCTTTAGGAATGAATTTTGCGGTGGAACAATTCCTTGTGCATCGGTTGAAAAAGAAGATATTGGTACCAAATGCAGGTGGGCTTCTTTGTTCCTGGTTGTGATGCAAGCAAACGTACTTTTCGTGAATTTCGTTGTTGTTTTTGTTTCTCTTGTGGAAAAAATTGAAAGAGATTCGCTGCACGCTTGGATGCAAATGTATGGATGTTAATTGTTAAACTTGTACATTTTCTCAGAGCCTAAAAAATGTTTGCTGTTTGGGCAGGTAGAGATCAAACACGTTAACAGACACTAAAACAATACAGCCCATAACTACACTTTTTGCAAGATGGCCTTAAAAGTTTTTGCAAGCTAAGTAGTAGAAAAGACAA
>JGI24158J21664_10000511_pt1 | contig 36072 bp, 21 predicted proteins | sample Ectturendosymbi3_FD_21664 | JGI IMG/M metagenome (IMG submission 21664) | reverse complement strand
TGATGATGATGATGATGATGATGATGATGATGATGATGATGATGGTGATGATGATGATGATGATGATGATCTATGACGTAAGCCCACTCACCAAATGTGATGACTACGTGAGTTTGCTTTAGGGACAAGACACACGCAATGATTGGAGCCAGAGTTGCAATTCCAATGCTGTGTTGATACAAAGTCGCAGGCTCCTTTCGGACAGACGCATGTTTTTACACGAAAAACTCACACAAGAGACAGTAGGCTGTTTACCTCGGTCAAACAGGAATCTGCAAATTCCACGATGAAGCTAAAGCAGTATGAGATGATCATCAACTTACTTCCAACTTCCATACAAAATATATGATACAGCTTTCACACGACCCTTTCGGTTCAAACAATAGTGCATGGCATGTTATGAATTAATAAAGCCCTTGACTACTAAACCGCTTATTTTGTGACATGAACTCTAAATAAGGCTTAATGTACCCGCTATTTGAAATAAATAAAAAAAAATTTCATTCAATGAGGTTGATTACACAAACTACCCTGGAAACGTAACTCTTATTCCGTGGTGTTTGCACTAATAAAGTTACTTAGTACGTTAACTGTGTGCTGTTATTGATGCAAAGGAAAACCACACCTGAGCGGGTTAAACTCACCCCACGTGAGTACCCAGAGAATATTCAAAACCTATTATAAGACAGCTCATTAAAAATATATATTGCATTTGAAGAACCTCTCCTGCTCGATGCTGGTAAGGAAACACACCCTGAGTGAATTACAGCTCTTGATTATCACAACTGCAGCGCAATATCACACGGGAGAAAACTCCAATGACTACGAACGTGGGGTGATCTCAACCCGAAACCACGGACTTTTCTCCTTATTGTAGCGCGCACGAGGTTACTGGCACCAGTCGAGATGTCAGACAAATATCCCCACCTACTGAAGCATGGAGGGCGCTCCTACACTTGCTTAGGTATTAACCATGTGGTCATCTTGCGTGACGGGGTTGCCTCAACCCCTATTTAACACTGTAGGGTTGGTGATAACGGTACAGAAACTCTTTATCTGTTAAGCTGCTTTTTTGCTATTTATTACCAGATATGCGGCGGAGTCATATTTGTCGAGTCACGAGTTAAGTCAGAGTAATATAAACATTTTCGAGTCGTTTTAGAGCCGAGTCATGACTTGATCGAGTCAGAGTCGAGTCATAAAAACTCTGGAGTCATTTCGAGTCATTAGTTTGCAGATTCGAGTCAGTGTCGAATCAAATAAAATTAAACCATTTTCCTACGTTGCTTTTTTAGCTTATTTCCCTGCTCTCTCTCCTTCAGTCTCAGTCAGTTCCACAAGTCCATCCTAAACCCTGCTACAACCAATACACCTCCTTGTTCTTCAATTGGACCAACAAAGACCCAAGGGTGAAAGTATAAGGCCGACTGCCACGATTACCATATGTAAGTAGATACTACACTAAACCAGGATAATGTGTCCAATGTATTGTGCGCTGCTGGCCCCTCAGTGAAAAGCAAAATCTGAGCTCTACCAGAAGGTCAGGTTGGAACCTTCTGATCCTTAAAATCTAGCATAATACCAACAGGAGACACAATCACAAGAGAAAATTTGTCCCAAGATTTATCACTGAAGCGAAAAAAACTCATTTCCTTGTGTGGTACAACCTACCTACGTTTGTCAATAGGACGTTGGGAAAATTTGTACAAGAGACTCTGACTCGAGTCTCGAGTCATTCATTGTGACTCGAGTCGTTCGTTAAAAACGTGTCTCGAGTCATCACAACATCATTTCTTACCGAGTTACTGAAGATCGTGATTAGAGTCGAGTCATTGACTCGAGACAAGTCATGTTTATTACATGCATTTCTTTATTCAGCTACACTAGTGGGTGTGAGAGTAGTCAAAATTTTGGGATTGCCAAAATTTATGAAATAACCCTTGTAAACTACCATTAGTCACGCTGGTGCTATGTGGTTAGGCTTTGGTGGGTTGTGTTCTTTCAAGGGAAGCTTCTTGTTTTGTGGCCCCTGGCCAAAGCAAAAATACTATGGCTTGGACACTTGACCATTGCATTCCTTTGCACATAATGTGTCTTCCGATTTTCCGATTTCATGCCGTGAGTAGATCACAATAAAAGGCACATGGTCAACAAGCAGTTCCAAGATTCTGCAATTCTTCCAAATATACTACATTAAAGCTTACCTTGTGTAGATGACCTGGATAGAAGGATTTTTTATCGAATGGCTTAAAAAGAAAGGTTTTAGAAGAAACTAGGACAATTTTTTCAGACGAAAAGAAAGTAACAAGCCTTACAGGAAAAAGAGAGTTGGTAAAAGTAATACGTTTTTCAAAAAAAGGTATGGAAGAAATATTAACAGCGATGGTAGAGTTGCCCAAAGTGGGCAAAATTTTTCCCGCCATTACTGAGGCTTACGAATACCTTTCAGCTGCGCACGCGCATTTTTCAACAACTGAGCAATTATTTTCAAGCGCATCTGACCCGAAAAAACGAACTTGTTTATTTCGGAAAAAAAATTGTTTTCCAAAACAGACAATTTCTCCCCAAAAATGGTGAAGGTTTGTATGTTGAAGACACCAAACGGAAGGAAAAATGCGGAAATTCTACCATTAACCCTTCTTGGCGATCGGTTGAAGTTCAAAACCGTATTCTGCTCAACGTTTGCGGTTCTGCATGCAGCAGAAGTACATTTAGTCGGAGACATTAAAATATCTTGTCTTCAAAGGTATTTGCATAGCTGACTGACACAAAAAGCCACAAGCCAAAAAATGGGCAATTGATTATTACGATAACAATTCTGATCAGAAATAAATGAAAGGTTGTGCAATATTGTTGCACCTAATTGTGCAAATTCTGTTTTGAGTGCAATTTGTGCACAACAGCATTTCTTGTCACACTTCAAGTATCCCGGCCCTACTTGTGCTTTTTTCCACATCGAGAACGCAACGCCAAATTAGGCAATTCCCCCAGCCTCGTACTGGAAAAACATAAAATCTATGGAGATTTAAAAGGAATGCTTGACGGTGCGTAGAAAAATCAGCTACTGAAAGAATGAACGTTGATTCGAAGTATTTCTGCAATTACTGTAAGTTGAAAAATGACTTGCCCAATTCGGACAAGCTTTGCTGAGCAGGGATTGGACGTGATTCAACGTTTGAGGGAGTGTAGCACTACTGAAATGAATTGCCAACGAAACGCCGGGTGTGAACGTGAACAGCGTCTAAGGCGTGACTGACTTTGCTGACCACTGTGAGATCACAAGAGAGTCACTGTGAGATCACAAGAGAGCCACTGTGACCACTGTGAGATCACAAGAGACTTTGCTGACCAGTGTGAGATCACAAGAGATCCAGAACATCTTTCAGAAAAGTTCGAACGCGTAATAAAAAAATATTTCTTCTTTTCATAGTCACATAACATCAAAACACTCTTGAGGCTCGCCATCATACCACCATTCACTTATAGACGGTACAGATTGCCTCAACGATAAACCTACTGATGTTTGATATCGTTCACCCTTGCCACCGTATATATCGACAAATGATCGTTTATCATTCAAGGAAATCCCATACAAGCTGCGACACAAAGCACAAAACCCCATGTAGCGTCCGTAAGGATACAACTTGTCAGAGCTCATGCTTCTCCACTCGAAGTATTTCGCGTAGGCTGTTTCGTTTCTGTCGAGATAGTTTAAATATTCCACAAGATCTCCAGTTGTTTTGAAATCTTCCACATGAATGAAAGAGTGCGGTGGAGCTATAGCTTCATAATCTTCGCGCGGAGCACCGTATACAACAGGGACATTACCAACAAGCAAGCCGTTAACAAAAAATCTTCCTGTTATGTAATCGTGACAGTGCAGTGAATTTTCGAAAGCAAAATAAAACTTGTAAGTTTCCAAAAGATGTAAAAACTCTCTTTTGTCCACGTTGACTTCCTTTTTGCCGAAACAGCTCCCGTACAGGTCGAGATCCAAACCGTTCTCCAGCATGTCGTACACAAGGCGCGTTCTTTGGCTCGCTTGGATTCCGCTGCTACAGTCGGAATCAACAAATATGGCTAACTTCTTTTTCTCAGAGAGCAAGTAGGTTGAGTTTCTGGGGTTGAAAGATGAAAGCGCGAGATCAACCGGTCGAGTCAAATGGTTAATATTCGCAAACTGGGTGTAGAACGTCGAATCTCGTCTGTAACATAAGAATCAACATCTAAACCAGAGCATACTACTACCCGAAAAGCAGTACAAGTACAAAGTTTTGTTTCACAGTGGCAGCACGTTTTAACTAATAGTGCCTGCAAGACAACAGCACCTGTTCATAGACGATCATTTTGCAGGGCATTTTACGGATTGCGGAAATAAGGTGTTTCGATTGGGCAGATCTCAACGAAATGCTTTTATGTATAACAGCCGTTACTTTTCCCTTCTCTTTAGGGGTTTCGAAAAGAACCAGACTTGTAAACACCAATTCAGGTTAAACCACCTAACGTTGCTGTAACAATCACATCGGTTAAAACTTTTACTTGTAGTATGGCCTGAACCGGAGTGACTGGTATGCGCTCAAGGTATAGTTGTATTTTCAGGAAAATGTCTTGGTTTTAATTTAAGTAGCAGTGCAAAGATTTCTGAAGAACCTGTCATTACTTCATTTATTCATTTTTACACCCACGTCCCTTCTGCGGCGATTCTCTAGGCAGCAGTTCTGGAACTTGAAAATCCTCTCGGTTTTCAGCAATATCTGATAGTTCTGCTGGCTCCACACCATGACAGGACCCAGCAAGTTCGGACATAAAAATACGGCAACTTTATCTTGGTTGGTTGTAGCCAGGACTTGTCTCGCCAATTTTTCCTGAGACATTCTGGTCACGTAGCCGAACCAACGTAGCTTGAATATCTCAATCTCTCGATTCGCAAGAGAAGTGGTTTGACATTCAGTGCTATACGAATTGCACAGCTGCGAACATTGTCGCAAGCGTCTCCCGGCGAACACTTCGTAAAAATCCCCTCCCTACCGTTTGTACATGAGAGATGAGATAGATAGATCATATATGTTTTATAATTCACATTCCCGACAACTTTACTTTGATTCAAACCTATTCAGCAGAAATTTCCTCAGCATAATATGGTGTTTGAGACTTTTCTACTTTTCCATCATTGCGAACCTGTCCATATTGTCCACTGAATTACTACCACAACGGATAATGCATTAGTGCTTTAAGACTGAAGAAACCTTGACCACATTTCAACAACTTTTTTCTCACATTTTGGAAGTACGAGAGTTTATTTACAGCACAGCCTGTGGCGTAATTGACGAGGGGCAGAGGTGCAAACCGCCCCCCCCTGGAAAGCTAAATGCAAAAACCGACCGCTACTTTGCTTATATTTCGGTATTTAATTTTTTGTTTTTTTAGTAAGTTGTTTTTTGTGCGTTTTTCTGAAATTTTTCGGAGTGCTTTCCGATTATTTCGGGTTTTAGTACTGTATAACCATACACAAACGGATTCACTAATATTTCTCATCTTTCTCTCTTTTGCTTGAGTATTCACCGGCGGCCCCCCTACGGTGGCCTGTCGCCCCTCTGACTCAAACCTCCACTTACGCCACTGATCACAGCAGGTTTGTTTTGCATATTACAATATAGAAGCGGCATTACAAACAATTTATACCCATCACACCTGTAAGTCATAGTAGCGTTAAAAAAATTGTCATCATATTGTTGCAAGGAATTTTTCCCATTGTTGAGCCTCAGTGTTGTTCCTGGATTGTTCATACTCCAAAACACGTAGAGTTGGTTTTCTGTCCTGTAATTGAGCGTTTTCAAACAACACGTTTAGGTACTGTTTATCTGAATTATGAATGAAAACTAAACGGTGGTTTCCTGTTAGTTTCAACGCATTTAAATTTGATTCAACATAAAGACAAAATAATCTCTTGTTATACCAAAATAATCTCAAGGACGAACCCGGAAGAACGTGAAATTTTCGCAACCCCGTTACCGCACATGTCACCTGGTGCAGTGTGATGTCCACCGCGTCAGTTTGCTTAGCGTGAGGTGTGAGCTTTGCTGGTGGACGGAAGTACAACCGAAAAAGGATGCTGAATGGAGACAACGCCTCTCTCTTTGAGGACAGTGACGCAGATCAAGAAAGCAACATATATTATGGACGTAGAATTGGGTTTTTGGTCTTGAACGAGGCGTAGGCTATCAGTACTTTTTCGTGGAAAGCCGTGACTACAACACTAGTCCCTATTATTGAAAGGGAATGTGCGTATGGCTCTGTTATTCATTCAGGTGAGTGGCCTGCTTGGTAGCAACCTAAATGCCATGGGTATCAGGGTTCTACAGTAAACAACCAGCAACTTCATGTGGATTGAGTGATAGGGGCACTTACAACACAGGAAACTGAGCGATTGTGGTTGGACGCTGGAAGGTGATTAAGAAAAAATTTCAATGATCTGTTTGTATCATTCTTAGAAGATGTACGAAGTGTGTATCACTGGAATAAATGTATGGAAATATATGAATGGTTGTTCATTTTTTCCTTTCTTCCTGTAATGTAGCGGTAGATCACACGCTATAGTGCCAAAGGGAGGTAGATCACATGCTATAGCGTGGTAAAACTTACCCTATAGTAGCACCGATGAATCTTACTTTCAATACCAAAATTTTATACCGTAACATTGTTAATCTGTACACAGGCCCGTCGTCAGGATTTCGCAGCAGGGGGACCAACAATCACAAGGGGGACACATATTTCAAATAAAATATTGGATATATGCAGGAACCGGGGGACCAAACATGAAATGGGGGCACAGATTTCAAATGGGGTGCGGGCACCACTGCCCCCACCACCACCCCACCCCTCGCTGGCGACGGCCGTCTGTACAAGAAAGCGAACACAGGCAAAATGAATCCAATTCAATATTAATCAAAACAAATTCTATTCCAAAACCAGTTTTCTAGGAACAGATTTATTGTGCCACAGCTTTGTGGGCCAGAGCTATTTAGTAGCATATTTGTGAGTGACGTTAAGTTTTTTACAAAATTTGCTAGCAAGATTCTGCATTTGGGTGTTTCTCTTATTATTGCTGACAAAATATAAAATAGTTTATGCAAACTTTGCATGAAACATACACAACACAATAATGTAGAAAGTCCCAAAAATTTACTCATTTACTTTTTGCTTATTTCATCCTGCATCAAAATCTTGTGCAAACTTTTTAAATGTTTCAACTACAGTCCAGACGTGGGCAAACTACGGTCCACATTTTGTGTAGCCCGCAGGGTCGTTACACATACAGTACATATCTCGAATCCATGTTAAAGAACTTTTATCGATTAGAACTCTCGGGATTTTGTTCCACACATTTTATTCCAAACCGCATTTTTACTCAACCGGAAGTAGCTATTGTTAACTTCATTTTGCACTAGCTAATACAAAGGTATTTGTTGAAGTTTTTAAAGCGATTATAGATGTAATATATGCGGCCCCCCGTAGCAATAAAGTTTTCAATGTGGCCCTCCGTAGAAAATGTATACCCACCCCTGAAACACACTAAAGATTCCGCTCCTACACAGAACCGGTTACCAGTGCAGTTGTGAAAAATAGCTATGGGTTTTTCGCAGTGTTCCCGATTGGAAAACAATGGAAAAAGAAAAAATATATGCGCGCTATTTATGTTCTTTTATAAGCACGTGTTGCCTGTTTGCTCTGCCTGTAGGCAGTTGCGGATTGTTAAGGCAATTGGTTGTTTAAAGAAAGCGTGTTCGAAATGGACAACTCTTACCTGAATGCATTTCCTTTTAACATCCGAGTGTCATCAGAGTTAACATCGACGACGATGGCGTCAGCGCTGGCCACTGCCGACTGGCAAACAAAGAAGGGTTTCTGTCAAAACAACTAACAAACGAGTAATTTCCGACCGAAACTGCTGGTTTGCAAACAAATACCCTCGAAAGAGTAAAACGCGGAGTTTCAGCCAGAGCAGTTGATTTCAGGAAACCTGGAAGTAGAAAAGCTATAGCCACTAAGGTGAGAACCTAGCTCCCTAACAATAATAACTTCAGATACATTTTGTGCCAACCGCTTCCTAATAGTGTTAGTGAAGTGTGTTCCTATTCAACTGAATCGCAAACACATCATACCCAAAACAAAAGAGAGTCAGTGATATAACTCACAGCCTAGCCTTTAACCTGATTCTACTGTATGTCCTTGACGAAAATAAACCTCGTATCGTGCGAAACAGAACCACAGCTTATTCAAACTTTGCTTGGTTTTGAGCGTTTTTGCTGTGGTGATGACATCATTTTTTCTTGACGAGTCCTCTGGAGGCAGTATACGAGAAAAGGAGCTACTTAGTCCTAGAGGACAATTAATTTCGAGGAAGAAACGTTTTTGATAAATCGTTTTCGACAGTTGTACAGGATTTCTGGTTGGCACTTCCTCTGTGTTCTAGTGGATGTTTGTCCAAGTTACAGTTGTCAGACGATCATGTCCTCCTTAAATATAATGATTTCAAAGTTTTGTAACCTCGGAAGTTTACTATGGAGCAATCCCGCAAAAATACAACCTGTGAAGGCCTTTGAAGTAGGTAGTTTCAAAGGTTGAGCGGCAATCCATTGAAACGTTTTCAAACAACGCTTGGGATTTGTGTGATGATAGCGATTCTCCATAATTTTGCAACAGTTTTTAAATACATTGCCTTGGTATTTTCGTTGCTCACGTTTTGTTAACTGCAAATATTTCATCATGATGCCAAGTTCTTTGGTTTTGTACTTTCAGAGTAAGTTCGAATACTGAGTGTAATCGTACATAGTGTGTTGGTGCACGAAAAACAGAACTGTTGAACAGCCATGGTTAAAGCAAGTGAAGTCAGAGACATAACGGAGACATTTCGTTAACCTTTGTCACCGTCATCAGCACGAGCGTATTTGAACTATACAGTCAGCTTGCTGCAAGTTTGCGTAGCAAATAGGGAAAATGATGCTGTGAAAACAAATAAAAGTTAAGACAAACTGTGACAAAAATAATGTAGTAGCGCGACGCATTCGCAGTCACGTAGCGAAAGACATGCCGTTGGAGACGGTGTAATGTACGAAGTCTTCATGCAGGGTAAAAATGCACAGGGGCACCGATGGTGTGTTAGCGTTAAACTCCAATTTGTGTTGTCGAACCAACAAAGAATAAAAGAATCTGCAGCCGCCACCAATATTGCTGTCATTACCAATGACCTGGGGTTGTGAAGATCAACCCGATGGATTGAAATGCCTTCAGACTAACGAACTCAGTGACCTACGAAGTTCCACCAGACAATTTTCTATATTGCGTTGCCTTTGCCCGATGTAACGTAAGGAACAGCGCAACAGCAAGTATAAGCCTGTAAGCTACGTTGCAACCGTTGGGAAACGCTTGCCGTTCTCAGACCGAAAGGCAAAAGTGACGTTTCTGAGTGTTTGGAAAACACCATAGTTTCACGATTTTTGTAGGATGGAAATTTATAAATCCAGTGCGTTCTTTCTGCATGTTGTTATGCACACACCAAGTGGTTGCAGAAACGTCCACGATATGTCTCTCAGTGGCGTACACAGAAACGTTTCATGTGGGGGGTTCATTCAGTGGCGTATGGTGTCATTTGTATTTGTTGTGAGTTGTTTGTGACGTCATAATTTGACATCAAATTCATTTTTTCCAAACCAATGTTTCGGCCAAGTTTGCGCCTAGCAATCATAGCAGACAAAATAAAGACAACTTTTTTGGATAAAGTGAAAGTGGGAACACAATCTTGAACATGCGTAGTGGACGAAAGGTCTGCAAAACGTGATGATATTGTTTCTGGATGCAGACAATCATCCAGACTCTCACTGTTGCGATCGGAAAGCCCGAGCGGAGTGTGCACGAAGCTTCGCGCTGTGGCAGCAAGCAACAATAGAGATCATGCGCCGCAATCACTCTGTTATTGTTAGTTCGCGCCACGCGTATATAGTGTTTTTCCTCGCGCACATTCCGTTCGTTGTGAACCGCGCATTCCAGCGCAACGCCAGCGTAGTGGTTGCAACAACACCAAAACCTAATGGCCCATTTGCAATGTTCCTTGTAGTTTTCATGCAAAGTTAATCCGTGGTATTTGCATTACGTCGAAAAATTAACCAGCAAAAAAGTATCCCCTTTGCGCAGATAACAAAAATTTTGCAAAATATCAAGCTCAAGGGTGGGTTTAACCCCACCCCCCTTGCGTATACGCCCTTGATGTCTCTTACCTCCTTTGTGCAGACCAAGTGGTTACAGAAACGCCTACGACATGTCTCTTACCTGCTTTGCTTTGAATGTAATTTTCATAACTGTTGATGGTGTTTTTTCAAAATTTATGCTACAAACTAAAGTTGAGAGAGTAGTTAATAAAATCGTTAATTTTATTACAAAACGTAGTTGCTTAAGTTGCTGTTCTGGGCTTGTTTTTAACAATTAGAACATTTTGATTTCTTATAAAAATGTATGATCCTTGTAAACAGTGATTAACAATATGAAGTTAGTTTTCTTAAATGGTCCGACTGGAAGTGACTGAGCACGATTTGTTCTAGCATCTCGAAAATACAGTAATAGGACCATGTTTGGTCAGTCAATGAAGTTGAACTGCAAAATTGCTAGGAATTATCAGAAAAACAACGTAAAAGTTAAATTAACTGTAAAAGGAACATGAATCCAAATCAAACACTGAATGTGGGACGGCTGGGTAGCAAACAAACAGTTGGGGGGAGTCCGTAGAAGTTCTAGTTCAATTACAACTGTCTTTAAATTGGTGTATGAGAAATCGTGACATGTGTTGTTTCCTTGTTCATGAGAACATAGCTAGTGAAGCACGTGTCAATGAAACGAGTGCTTCATTTTCGTCAACTACAGATCGAGATGCTCACTGTTACATGTTGTCATATTTAACATTATTTTATCAAACTTCGCCATAATGGCCTATCCGCAGCAACTCACATTTCTGAAGCAGAGATGGGCACACGTTTCGTATCACGATACATTTGAAATTGAAAACCCAAACTTTGGACCAAGCCAATGCGAAATATTGTGCTTTTACCACACAAACATTCTCCGATACAATTCAATAATACACAGCCTAAGATTTGAGAAAAGTTATTTCTTCATTAGCCACACAACTTGGAACGTTCACTGAATGTTCACGTATATGCAAAGAGGATTAAAACGTCATTGAAATTTCTATTATAGTGATAACTACAGTACAATTTGATCACCCTATTTACCAGTACATCAAAGTCTGGGCTTGGGGGGCAAGCGATAAAGGAAAGGGGTAGCGCAAAAGCAAAAAAACACCTCATAATTCATTACCAAACTTAATCTATTTTCAAACCTGCAGTGGTTATGCAATCACATACACAACGTGAAGAGAAAACCGTTTAATTACAGCATGATTAGTTTTGAATATATAAACGCCGTCCGTTCGTTTTTTAACCAAAATATTGCTAAAAAGTGTTACCATGTTTGTTCGTCAACTTTGCAAAAGATCGCCCCTTACTGGCAAGTGATGTACTTCCGAAAGTCAAGAAAATTGGCGCAATTGTTTAAAATGGGCCTTACTTCAAGGACCGCTGCGGTCATTTCTGGGACAATTGCACTAAATCACCCCAGCGAATGCGCCTCTGGTCAATTGTATAGCAGCCTCAGGACAAATCTGAAGGTTTCGCTTGATTGTTGTGAACTGCAAGATACTTTTTGATACCTAGTGGGGCAGGTTAAAACACTCAACGGGCATCACGCTGATCGCGGGCTGTAGTTTGTACATCCTAGTTTTAAAGAAAAACAAGCTCCTCACAAAAGTAATGCAATGTAGTTGACTGTAGTTACCACTTTTTTCTCTTTCGTGATGGAGCAAAAGCCACACTGTTTCGGACTTGTAACCTCTTTCGATTTTATCCACGTGTCGTCGGACCAAAGCAGGATGACCTTTATTTAAAGGGCTCTTTTATTTGCTTTAAAAACGAAGACAAGTGAATTACAATCTTGATACAGAACAATAATAGTTTTGGAGACAAAAGAACAGTTCAAAAACAACTCATATTATCAAAGAACTTCGCAACTGCTGAGAGCTCAGGAGGACCACCTGAATAAAAAGCACGATTCCTTGCAGATTTTTCCGACAAAATTTTCTGCTCTTGTAAAGGCAAGCTATTGTCTTTAGACCAGAGTGGACTTTCATTTGTAGATAAGGAATAAACAATAAACGCTTAAAAGTAATCCTCATCTCCGTTTATATCATGAACACCGCTTTGCCGTCATTTGCAAATGCAAAAACATGACACCTGAGGAATAAGGAGTAGGTTTCACAAATCTTAAATAACGAAATTTCTTTCAAAATGTTTACTATTTTCAAAGAATAATATTATTGAATTATGTCTGAATAGATAGTATGTTGAGAAGTATATATTTCTTCCTTTACACCGAGTTGCTGCATTTGACAGAGCAACTTTTCAGAGAGAAACGTAAAAAATCGTTTGACTGTTTTAACTTTGCATGCTAATTTTCTTTTCTTTCTGCTGCAGAGTCTTTATTATAAGTTTTTGTTGATCACATGATTCGAAATTTTAAACAAAAAGACCTCTCTGATGGCCAGACGTTACTTTTAAAATGCCATAAATACAAGCTGATGATGCTTACCTATTTGGCGAAAAATATACTTTGTAAGATGTTAGTGTCTGATTCTTTGCTGGGAAAGTATTCCTCTCGACTGACAGTGCCATAAACACAATGTACACCAAAAACTCGATTTTGCTTACCTTACAAAAATTGATACATGTCTGTAAATTTAGAAATGCTGTAAGTGTTCTTGTACAAATAAATTGAGTTCTTTCTAAACGAATTGTATTATATAATGCTTATTAATGTGTACTCATTGGTATGTTAAGCACGAAAAACGTAAATTGTGTATTTGCTTTTTTCCATAGTAATGGTTTAAATATATGATTTAAATGTAACTGCTGCAAAAGCTACTTTAGACTAACAGACCACGTCTGTTTACGACACGCCAAAGTTATTTAAGAAAAACAGTTTAAGAATACCTTTTTCTTAGAGAATAATTCAAAAATTGATGGTAACATTGCTACATATCATATCTGTCAATATCTTTAGTTGTCATTATTTCTTTTTGTTTATTCGGTTAACCCAGGAGTTCCCAAACTTTTGTTTCCAATGTATCCCTTAACATTCCTACACATGAGCATGTAACCATTCAGCATTTCGACAGATGAACAATAAACATGTACCCCTAAAATCTCGTATGACAGAATATTTTATCATGGTCATTCATGGATAAATTTAACAATAAGCGTATGATTTTGATATACGTATAAATATTTCGAAATAAACATAACGTAACTATTTTTTCTCGTATATGGCTAACCTCAAATGCACCACTTCAGATAGGCAAATGTACCCCTGGAGGTACATGTACCCATAGGCGTCCGCAGGGGGGAAACACGGGCATTTGCCCCCCTCCCTGGAAATTGAGACCAAGTACCAAAATTTTCTAGAAAACCGAAAGTCAGCAACTAAATTCTGAATAATGATGTAATTCTTCTAATGACACTTTATTTGCGGGTATGACACTCACACTGCACATGATCCAGGTTCACTGTTCTGGTGTCATGCAATGATGAGCTTGCAGTTCATGCGTATCCGCTCTTTTTTGCCTGCAGAGGTAGGTTGCAAAACTTACGAGCGGATTTTCGTACTGTTGGTCTTTATTACATAACAAAACACGGCAAAAATCTCCAAAGGTTCACTTCAAGTTGCGGTAGTAAGCATTTTGCCGCGTGTGACTGTTGAACGCAGGCATCTTGGCAGGTAATGCAGCGAGACAGTGACTGCTGATAGCGGTAAAACACGTAACGTTATACTGTGTGAAAACAAGCATGAGTGAATCTGTAGCAATGCTTCCAAAAGTTCGAAAAATCCATTGTTGGTTAGTGTGAGACTGAACCCTTGTCCGGTTTACATTTCACGAGCGTTCACCGTGAAAAACTCAGCAAAGCCAAGCAAGGTTTTATTGAAGACTGATCGCAGGGGTGGATATGGGAATTTTTAGGCCCGAAGCGAACTCTCCGAAAGTGGCCCCAAAACTCGCAAAATGTGTGTTATTTCATTTGTGCAATATCTGGTCTTAAAAAGGGGCCTATGGCTCCCATATCCGTTGAAGTTATATCAAAGAAAGAGCTCTTATATTTTACACTTGCTAGGCCTATACAGAAACTTTATTCGCTGAAAGCAAGTTAAAAATTCAATTTGTCTGGGAATTTGCTTCTGCGTGAAAGACGATTTTGTAAATTGTTTGAAATCGTTTGATTTTAAATTTTTTATTGTCTGTGCATTAAAGTTGTTGAGGGCTCTTGGGCACATTTGCACATAACTTTTGCTTTGTCTTGAAAAACGTATGGCTTGCTTCAGAGTTTATTAGAGGGTGGCTCCAGAGTGGTTCATATAAGCTTTTTTAACAAAACAATGTACAACCTAAGTGCGAAATTCTCGAAGGGGGCCTCGCGGCATCTTTGAAAATAGGGGGCAGGGGCGACCGCCTCATTTGCCCTCCCTCATATCCACCGCTGATTGATCGGTTTGGACGAGATCCCAGACGCTTGCAGCTCTTTTTTGTAAGCGACGCTGACAAGTCTTAGTAGGGAAAACAAAGTCAAAATTTGTGATTTAGTTAAAAAGCATGACAATGCTTGTTTGAAAAAAAAAGCATCCTGCTTGGAAAATCTGCAGATATGGCCTACTACTGTAGGGTCACCATATCTGAAGAGGCAAATTCCTGACAGTCTGACAGGCTACATTTCGCGACAACAAAGAAGGGCTCTACCCATTTTTTCAGAATGTTCTTACAACTCCCAATCCACTGCAAAACAACATCATTATCACTGAAGAAAATATTACAGAATTGCTACACAACAGGCTAAAAGCGATACAATACAAAAAGGCATGTTTTTCTCTCCCACTCCTGAGTATACATAATTTTTCAGAGGGTATAATGATAAGATCCTCCGAACCTGCCAGAATTCCGGACATTAGAGTACTCTTTAAAAAGTTTTTCCGGACACAAATTTTAAAACCGAAATTCTGGACATGTCAGGGAAATTCCGTATGTATGGTAACCTTAGTGTATTGTGTAAATTATCGTGACAAACATCGCTATTGCTTCCGACGAAGCATAGGCAAAGAGGCCATGCCCCCCAAAAATTTCTAGCTTATCNTGTGGTTTTGTGCTTCGAGATGTGGTGTCCCAAATCCAAATATTGTTTCGCCCGTAATTTCAAAATATTTAGCCCCTAAAAAAATTTGGGCTGGCTACGCTACTGCAACGAAGCGCATTTTTGTGACTTTTGTCGTAACATAGGGCATTTTCTATGTGGCGCAGAAAAGTGGCGCAACCAGGAATTTTGTTCAGGAGGGACCATTCACCTGACGTACGCTGGACTGTTCCTTCCGTGTATTTTAGAACAATTGAAACTGATACAAAGCACATGCGAAAAATCTTAGCAAGTTTGTTTAGGGGAAGGTCATGGTCTATTCGGTATCATTCTGACTGCACTACTCGTGCAGAAAGGATAAAGCGTTCTGCGAACGTCTATTTACATTGCATCGTCAGCAATCTGAAAAAAATAAGCAAAATGTCGACCTTGCCCCCACCTGGAAAAATGTCTGCGGACGCCTATGCATGCGCCCCAGGTCGGGGACCTCGGTTAAGTTCGGAACACGTTCCGGTGTGCTGTTTCGCTCGTTTTGGTAGGTTATCATCTTCTTTTGACACACATAGTGCTCATAAAAATTTTTACTTTTGACAAGGCGCGTTCACGAGCAGCTTCATTCCACTGGACGTGGACACGTATGGAAGGTTTCCGAGGGGTTTTTAGTTCTTCAGAAGTTTTTATCAGTCTGTACCTGTCTTCTTGCAGTCCTGAAAAGAGAGACGTAGTGGATTACCAGTGGTGCAAAAACCAGCACCAACTGCAGCTTCGGAAATGCTAATGTGTTTATCGATACCAAGTAGCTTATGATCAACTTGCTATTTCCTGAATTGTTGTGGGTCCTCTCTCGGTCTACTTCAGTTTTGCAAAAGAAGTATTTGTGCTTTTGATGCGCGGAATATCTGAAAATCTAGTTGTTCTACTCAAGCCTTAACGTCTTTTCATGAGGCATCGCTGTACGGGGAATGCAAGTTCTATTTCCTAAATCTCAAAAGAACATTTATTTATTAGCCTGCAGCAAAACAATGTGCTTGCCACACTCCCAGTTTTGCCACAACTATCATTGTTAGATGCTTGTAGGCCGAGGCGTCTCTTTCCGTTTGGTTTGTCTTAAATTGCCTTTTGTTGAAGGTCCATCAAATTAAGCAATATTAAGAATGCAAATTTCAAAATGTTTACTTTTCCATTTACAAAACGCAGATTTTCACACCGATCGCTAGAGACTTTAAGTCCCGCATGCGCCACTTTTCCTGTAGAACTTTGCACCACCACAGCCGATTGAGCTAGAGAGCTGTTTAAACCCTGTCAAGATGCGAGAATTCTTGTAGTTTAGATTAAAAAAATTGAAAAGTTTCAAAACTTTCCAATTTTTTTTTTTGCTGAACTAAGCGTTCCCGCAACTTGAGAAGGTTTAAACAGCTCTCTAGCTCAATCGGCTGGAAAGTCATGGTGGTGCAGAAAAGTGGCGCACGTGAACGCGTAGGAGGACAATGGACTAAACGATTAGACCGATCGAAAGCAACCAATCAACATTTGTTTCTAAGTATAATACATAAAAAAATTATGGCAACGTAAGAAGGGAAACGTCTGCTACATATGCAGTTGCCGTTTGTTGCGGATTTCTAACGCAGTGCTTAAAGTGCTTAGAGATTTTCACGTTATTGTTTATTCGCTCTTTTTGATTGATTGGTCTTTTCAAAGACTTTCGAATTGTATTACTATCCTAAGATCAACATTTTCTAATTTGTCAGGTGATGTCAAAGATTTAAAGCTCAAGTTTCAGGCCTGTACGGTCCCTTTGTAAGATTTCCTAAGACAGGATAACGCTCAATTGCTCTGAACATCCAAAAAAACTCCTCATATCAGGGCCAAGCTGGGTAATGAGGAGGACCAAATATAATAAGCATCAGACAATCAGTTAATTCAACTAAGACCATCTAATCAATACGAAAATGTACTTACCAAACTGGTTCAGACAAGATATCAAGACAGTCACTGATAAGATGTATGTGAATCGTATTAACCAATTCTTGGATGGAATTTTGCAAAAGTAAGCAATGTTGCTACAGCCCGACATACAGTATGGTCAAAGTGCTCTTCAATGCGTGCAGAAAAAAACGATATCGACACAAAGCAATCTCAGGCACAAAACATAACTTTTCTCGCAGTTTTTAAAAAAGGTGGTACGACAATACCAAGTATTTCGCTGTTCCTTTAAAAATATCAGATATTGATAAAACTAATCGCAATCGCATATTTGCTGCCAGAAAGTATTTTTGTCCACTTCAGTCATTTGCATTTCAGGGTTTTTTCTACTTATAATTAACTTAGTGTTTTGGAAATACATTGCATTTTTCAAACAAACCTACACAGCTGGTGGTAACCGGTAGTTTTTAAAAACAAGGCGAATCTTTTTGACGAAGTTTTTAATAGCAACTTGGCCTAAAAATAATAATTGTAATGCTATTACAGATTTTTGTCAATCGCTTCAAATTTCCGCCACTTGTCAAGCTAACCGTATCATAATACTTGTTCCATGGTTTCAACGCACGAGGTCCCAGAGGAAAAGCATGTTAACTTCTGTGGAGTTTTGCTTTTGTTCCAAAACAATTTTAACATCACTTATAGCTACCTTGACAATGAACATCTCAGAGCGAATGAAGTTTCAAGTATTATTACAAGCATGATCTGCTGGTTGATATAGTTACAGAAAAAGAGGCAAGGGCTTTGCATTCAAGTAAGTAATTCAAGCTTATGTTATGATACGGACGTTGTGTTCAACTTTTTCAGATGAATTTTACATTGCGTATTTTCTGTACCTCCTCAAAACCTCTATGTTTTCTGTAAAGGTTTATTCTCTCTTATAGGTGTGTGGTCTGAAAAATATATTCTAACTTGAAAAGACTGCATTTAATTCCATTTTATTTATTTGTGTTCTTCACGTGTTTCTCTGAAAGGCAAGCTCCACTTCACAGGGGTTAGTAGTAACACACAAGGGCACAAAAGGTACTCAGTTATAACACAGCTTTGAGCGGATGATTACCAGATACGGCTAGAAAAAAACTAAAAAAGAACAAACACTTTAAGCAAAGCACCATCGCTACTGAAATCTTTCATCTCCATGCAGAAGCGTTACATGATAGGCAAAAAAATATGAAGACTTGCAGTGAACTCAGAAAAGGTTCGATGTAGATGTACATCACTCAACAAAAGTGTGCAACTTGTTTTTAAGCAGGGCATCTAATTTCTTGATGAAATAGGGAAGTTGTGCTTGTCGAACATAATACTTACATTTGTGAGATTATATTACAAAGCTAGATGCTCAATAAAGGTTATACTAAGTCGTTTGTTATTTAGAGAACCTTTTTATGTAAATTGAGCTTTTCTATAACCTGATCCCAGCTGTCTGAAACCAGGAGGCAAGCCGAAAAACCCTTGATTTAAGAAAGTGTAGCGCAATTCTTGCGGTTATATGGGAATCAAGCTTTAGAGCGCGGTTGTTGAGAGCAGGTATTTAAAAGCGAACCTTCGCTGTCATAGGCCGATCTCATATCTTTTGTTTCGCCTTGAACAGCTGCATGTTGCTTGCTTGCGCTGCAACCGCCGTAAAATTAATTGTCTTTGTCTTGCCAAGTTAATGATTAAGGTACAAACCTATCAAAGCCTCAGCAAACAAAACAGACACTTATTACTATGTGGCTGATAAGAGTTAGGACTGTTTAATTAAGCAGACGAACGAAATTCAGCGGTAAGTCTACTCCGCCTCGCATCCAGCCATACATCTGCCGAAGAAAAAAAGGCTTTCACTGAGATTGAAACATTTGGAAATTGACCCAGGTTGCTAACCTGAAATGTCCCAACGCGGAAGAGACGTGACAGCGCATCTATTGACACAACTTTGTATTTGCCATTGCACACTCTTCGAGCATTTTTGAAAGATGTTTGAGGTATGCATGTGCATCAGCCGTAATTCGTTACGGCTTGTTGTCCATCAGCGCTTGTGGAGCTCTTATTCAGTGCAGAGACCGACGAACAATGACAACTGTCTCTGACTGTGATGTCGATAGCATCGCTCGAGGTACGTAAACTGTGCTTACGTGATATAAGCTATTAAACGTTACTTTGTAATTACACTAGATAACTGATAATTAAACCTGCAGTATACAGAAAAGTCATACCATTGTGATACAGTAATTGAAAGCATGTCACTCCTAAACAGACGCATAAACGCCCATTTCCGGTAGCAGTGCCAGCATTGAGGGGGTAAAATCCCTTCTAATTATTTCTTTCTGGTGATTTGACAGTTCTAAGGTTTGGCAAAAAACAGCGGTATAGTTTTTAAACGAAACCAACATCAATTTCAGAACATTTGCATTTCTCTACAAATACAACTCTGTCAACCTGACACATTTCAAACACAACATTCACTCGCTGTTGGTTATCTTACACCACTGTGTCATCATTTCGAAGCCAATTGCACGTCCCAGTGTAATCCTAGCGCAAAGCGGCTGCAGAGTCACGAGGCGCAATATATTTGGCCCTTGCAACAGTTAATCATTATCCAACGCCCGTGCAAAAGAAGCTGTTAAAATGGTTGTAGGCTGTTGCCTGCCATGTAGATTAATTAAGGCAGAAAGAGCACAGACTGCTGGCAAACCAATATATTCAGGCGAAAGAGCAGTGGAAGCCTGTGACAAATTTACGTTCAGCATTGCCAGAGTAAAGTCCAGGGACACCCTAGATTTCTCACGTTATGTTACGAGGTTGTAATAAAGCTCTGTCTTTTCAAAAAGGTTTCAATTTGGCGCTTCTTTCATTTGCTCAGTCTTCTAATTTTTTGACCAGAAACTACGTTTGCTTCTACCTTCAAAAGACCCCAGCCTTCTTGAAAGAAGCAGGTGGAAAAACACCTTTTGCAGCAATCGTCATCTCTTTTGCTTGTTTGTAATAATAGTTCGTGTATGTGTAGTTGACCGCATTTTGAATTGCTGGTAGAAAATATCATAAAAGACCATTTTATAGCGAAGGCGACAAAAAAACGATTTGTTTTAGCTACTTTTGTTTGAACTGTTTTTGTTACATTATTAATACTCAGGGATTTCGCACTTCCGCGAGTTGCCGGTCATCATAGTTTTAGGCCTCACCAGATGCAAGAAGGTGGACGTTACATCCTAAATCGGCTATTTCCGATCAGAACATGCTGAAGGGTCAAACCGAAAACTACCATGGTTGAGCGGTCAAAGCCAGGGGTAACCATGGCCCAAAAATTTAGTTTGCCCCCTTTGTGTGGCCTCAAAACTTTGTGTTTCACATCAGGGAAATTTCACCTTTACTTTGCTTTATTAAAAAAAAGCCCTCCAGGAACATAATTCGCTTTCCAGTTCAAGATGCAAATGGGTGGATACGCCTCTCTATGATAAAAAATGTCAAATGTTGTGCATTTCTGAAAATATAGTTGCAATAATGTTTCATTAATTCAATGCAACAAGAAAGCTCGACTCTTCTTCAGTTCAACCACAGCACTTTCACCATAAGATGCAATAACTACGATGACCAAGCTCTTTCTAACCATGATGCCTTTCTATGTTGGTAAAAAAATGTATAGCCTCGTTCTTGTAGTTACGCTGCACCACTAATTATGTAGTGCTAACAAAGAAATTGAGAGAAGTAGAAAAATATGCATTTTGCAGTCAAGATAATTAGAAACGTTCTCCTTTCACATGTTTTAAGTACAATGTTTTTCATTTTCAAGAAAATCACGACAAAAGCATGACGACAACGAAACGACGACAAAAGCGCCACTACTTCCATCAAAACGTAAGAGAACGTATAAACTGGACTCAGTGAAAGTAAAAGATTAACTTAAGTGCGATTCGAATCGAATGAAAATTCGTGGCTCATGTCTGCGTCTTCCATGCGATCGATCCAGTGCTGCGCTAAAGATTCCCAGAGAATGAGGAGATGGAGATGCGCAAAACAGAGCCTTTCGCCATTCTTCTTTCAGCACAGATGCGTGTATACGGTTGAATATCAGAGCAGCTTTGATTGCGTTTATCTAAAAAGATCACATTCGTGATTTATTCAAGTATTCAAAAAGAATGCAAACTTTTCTTATTATTCAAAATAGAATAAGCTTTTAGGACTAAGGATGCGTAGTATTACGTGAATTCGATTTCTTATTAAAACGTTTGTTGATTGCTTTCTTGTTAAACTTCCTTGTGGAGAGTACTTAATTGAATATAGATACGTGCAAGCTTGAATCATGGCAAAAAGATGAAAGCAGAGTCAATCTGCTGGTTCCTCGAAAGCTTACAGCAAACATAGAGGCTTTAGTTGCCATTTGGCTAATTCAAGCGGGGATTTAATTTTTAACAACTAGGGATTTAATTAAAATTTTAACAACAGCCAATTGCACACGTTTACGTTCAAACAGATGTCTTGACAGAAAATTCGTGGACCACACTTGTAGGTTACATAAGGCAACCAGGAACAACAACAACAAACATTTCATATTTTGGCCAGATAACGCCAGTAAAGTTCTCATCGTGGATACCGTCACGCCAGGAGGAAAGGATTACTGTGCTGTTGAAATAAGGCCAGTGGTGAAATGTCAAGGATATTATGGTTCATCCGCAATGAGTTGCAGCTGAAATACCTTGAATAGAAGTGTTGACATATTGACGTTTGTCTTTCGTCTTGTCAAAGGAAAAAGAAAAGTTGGAAGTATACTCGAAAGAACCTCAGACTGCTGGCAAGCACCCTTTTCTCCAACTGCAAACATACCTAAATAGAGTATTTCATTTTACGTATCATAAATCCGAAGTTTCGTTCTGGTTTAATGATACTTGGGACAGTACTTTATCTAATCTTATTTTACCATTTTTTTTTTTTCAAATCTTTTTTCAATTCATAGATTTTTTCAAATCTTTTTTATATTTTTAAGGCTGCAACGCATCGTCAGCTTGGTGCCAAAAATTTCCAACGCTGGCCTTCACAGTAACGCAAAACAATTTTTTCTCGCAGATTTTCTTCAAATGCTGTAAACATGTTTGAGAACGATTTGACTCTGATAAATTTTTAGGCGTTCAAAAATCTGTGTCTAACGTAAGAAATGTTTACTTTCGCAAACGTTGTCATTGCTGAATAGCCTGTTGTCGTCGTGCATTCGGGCATTGTTACCTTCACGTCTGCTTCTGCGATTTTTAATTCGCGTCGAAAGCACTGGAGCATACGCAATGCAACCGGAGCTCACAGAAATACCTCCAAAAGACGAACGAATCCTATTTGTGCACGATTCCTCTCAGGTACAAAGCGAAGAAGACGATCCGTTTGCGGCCATTGTCCACTTCGAGGCTTCCAACCCGTGGACGAACGACGACAAATGCTGGCTGTGCGGAAGCTTGGTGACGTTGTACGATAGCGTGCCAAAGGTTGGGGGTTCGAACCTCAGAAATGTCGTGCTGCGCACCATGGTTTTCGCGTTAAAAAGAGTAGATTCTTATGTCACGTTTGGTTTGGGCTGTCCCGTGGACCAGTCTCCCCCCGAGAAAGTGACTCTTCAATTGCAAACTCTTCTTGACGTCATCAACTTCCGTTACGCGCCTGTTTCCATGGTGACAACGCATTACGATGACGTCGCAAAAAGAGGTCTTCTTCAATTTTTAGAAAAAGCGGAAAACACTCGAGAGATCAAACTTGAACTCGAGACTCAGCTAATCAGCTCAATATTCCTTGGAAACGTTACAAAGCAGTATCTGGCCATTGGTGCTTGCTTGATCTTCCAAGATCGAGTTGTGCGTAGTACGTTACACCAGTCACTGACCGAAATTGTGGTGGCGGCCAAAACCTTCTTGAAAAATCAAAGGACTGAAAGCGAACAACCGGAAATCTTTTCCGCCCAATCACCAGCCAACGTCGCAAGTAGACATATCCATTCTTTGAACGTAAAGCACGAAAAAAAGAACATTGATAAAAAGCACGCCGAAGGATCGCTTGCGGTAACGTTCCTGAGTTTTCGCTTTCGCCAGGTGGAGCTATTGCTCCTTCAGCAAGAAAACAACTTCAATGAAAAAGCTTTATTATCTTTGAAGCAACAGTTGTCGTTCCTCTCTGAACGTATTTCACGAGCCACGGGAACTTGGGTGGAATTTGAAAATGTAACGATGAACTGAATGTGACAAGAAGATAGCCCGTCTTCGCAGCCAGCCCATTTTATACGCAGTTGCCTGTCAGCTGAAAGCTTGAATATCAAGACCACAACGTGTTTACGACCACGTTTCCAGATTTCTGAAAACTGTATTTAATGTACTGCTTGTCTCTTTCACTGCTCTAGCAGTTTTCTGCACAGCGTGTACCAGTTATGTATCTGTTGCAATGTGCAAACTTCATGGTAACTATTGTAATTACAGTTTGGTTAAATGGTATCCCATGCTTTAGCCACAAGCTATATTAAAAATTTGGTTGCTATCTCTGGAATTTGCAAATTAGCCCCAAGACACTTTACATGATATTTAGGTTTTTACGGTTTTACGGATACCCATGAGAAACCAGAAAGTTCTACCATGCAGTCAACATAAATTACTTTCAGTATCAAGTTTTATTGTTTTGGATCTGAGTTAATAGCATTGTTAAAAACATTCCATTTCAGCTGAATATTGGCAAGAGGTTCACATCTGCCGATAGGAAGATTGCATTAATTCAAGAAACCGCATATTGAAAATATGAAAGAATCCTTACTCGTATCAGGGCCACAACTCCAGGTCCAGTATATTCGTTCTCAGTGGCTTGCTTTTAGCAACAAGTTAATTTCGAATCATGAATCTGTAGGATATCGCTTGAAATCGCAATGTCCCTCTTAATTTTAAAGAACTCCACAAGAAATCTCACCCTATTTCTTCTCTACATGGTTGACTTGCAACAAAAATTGCTACTAGAATTAAAAGCTTCGCAAAACATCTGCAAACAAACCAATTTTTATGGGATCTTGATCAATTCCCCAGTTTTCAAAGATTTTAAACTCGAGTTTACTTGCACGAGACAATATGTCTTGCCTCGTGTTTATGACCATCGACGCGGAGCACCTTCGCTGGATGCGTGGTTCGTGGCTGTTCGATACCTTTGAAACGAACTGTGACATCATCAACGTCAAAACTACTCGCCTTTAACGATTAAACTCTAAAGGTTTGTATACAGGCAGCGCTGAGAGCTAATTTGACGAAACGACATAGGCGTAGTGATGACAGCGATGCATGACGCAGTGCTTCTTGACGGAGTGCATTACTTTTTTTGCTTGTAACTCTTTCAAACGTGAGTTTTTCAAAGAAACACATACTTTGTGCGGAGCACCGGGCGAAACTAAAGACAGCAACCACGGGCATGACCGTTTCAGTCGTTGTGCTGTGGCTTCACTGCATATCGCAAGAAAGCAAATGCAGAATAAGTAGTCATGCGCAAAAAGCTGCCGACTCGTACTGAAGGTGTTTCTTCTGCGACGAAAAAAAGTAACTGCCAAGAGCATCGTTCGAAGCATTTTGATTTGCTTGACACGCACATTAACGTTATATTGTGATTGATCCGCGAAGATATTGATCTATTTTATACCTGCCGTCGATCATGAAAGCGATTATAAGAAGTTAATCTGTGTTTCGGAGCTTTCAGATGGCCTTAGAAACACCTTTGTTAAGGTAAAAGTAACTTTGTTTGATCAAAGATGTGTGGATTTTATTAATTTTCCTGAAGGCTTAGCTTTGGGGCAGGCCAGGCCGAAAAACATCGACGCACACAGTCAAATAGATTTGTGTTATTTGTATTATCGAATCGCAGTGAAAACAAATCCTGACAGGCAGAGAGAGGCACAGTGACAATATGTCAGCTAACTGGAGCTAACAAAAACGTAACACTGACAGAATGTGTCAACACGCTAAGATTTTACAGAGCTCTGGTAAACATTGTTCAAGCGTGGCAAATTTTCGGCGGGCAGCGTAGCAACTGCAGAATTCTCTACCATTTAAAAACTACGTCAATCGATTTAATTAGTGTCTCCCGCTGTTGCAAACAGTTGCACAAACCATCATTTGTAAATTGCTTAAAATAGTTCTAAAATATTCCTACCTGAAATCTGCAGAGCCAAAGATTACAATGATAATTTCTTTCGCAATAAAATCCCGTCGGAAACGTTTATCCGGCAGACTCCATAACAAGGAAAGCAACGATAATCACCTAAAAGGTGAACCTGAATTTCGTAATGTGATCCTATATCTTAAATACGCAGTGCTAGCTCAATCTCAACGACTAGGAAACGTGGACGTCAGTCGAAATGAGTATCTAGAGCGAACTTTAAGCAACAAGCTAACAAATTCAAATCTCATTCCGTGATATTCATTACCTTTTGCAAACAGGTGCAGATCCAGTGAGTAAGGCTAGGGCGGCGATTTCGGAAATATTAGGAAGTCAAGTCTCATAACGGCTTCGCTACTGTAGGAGGGGTGAAGTATAATTCACCACGCAGCTGTGACAAAACAGTGGACGACAAAATGGCCTTACATCGCAAATGCTGTTTTCCGAATTGTACAAAATCATGGTGAATGAAGGTACTTTTGCATGTTTTAGGGGAGGCAATCGCCCCTGGATCCACCACTGCTCACAAGAATGCCAGGCGTGCCGCACGTTAATGCGGTTGTTTCACAGAAAAAGCCAAGCATTCTGCGGGTGCAAAATAACGATAAAGTGCAAGGAAAGTTAGATTTTGCTGCGAAAAAAGAACAGAAAACCAAATGTAGACGTATGTTTTCAGTAAAATCTAGTTATGGTGCAAACAGTTTCGTGGGATCGCCTTTGCGCAAAAAGTGGCGAAGTCACAAAACTGCCCTGGCGAGTGATGAAAATGTAACAAGTTGGTCTTAAAAAAAGTAAAATCCTTTTCCTGCCGGAACCATATTAGTACCCTGAAAACAGTTGGTTTCATCACGCAGGAAAAATAGATAACAAGGCACCGACATTGTGCGCTGTCCACTTCACAGGCTTGCGACAACCGGAACGGCAACGAAACGCGACCTGCTCCCGTCACCGTAACCCAAAAGTGGGGAGGACAGTGGGAAACACGCTCGCGCGTTCAGAAGGCGTGCTGTGACAAGCATCACAACAGTTAAATTGGATCTTCAGCTGATGATCACTTCAGCGTGTGGCTCCAATTAATAGGGTTGTAGCGCAGTTGCTCCGAGTCGCGCTTGTTCTCGAGTAGCTTCGCTTGTTTCCGTTCCTCCCATCGCGATTCCATCATCTGAACAGCACAGTTTTGTTAGTTGCGTTGCGCGACTGCCAGTCAGTTCGTCGACTCGGTGACATTTGTCACCTGTGACGTTGGTCACTGTCTTTTGTTTCGTGTCAAATCGAGCTGTTAGTTCCTTTTAATTTTTTTCGAAGAACACCTTTAAATATTTTTTGGGCTGCCAGTGCGGAGAGCGGTGGTTCTCAACCTTTAACCAGTTGGTGGTTCTCAACCTTTAACCAGCGGTGGTTCTCAACCTTTAACCAGCCCTTGAGTACTTTATTTGTTACGCTGACGCCAATGGTCGAAGTGTTTCCTTTAAAAATGCATTACCGTGAATGCTTGAAGGAAAACATTCTGATTTCAGATTCGGAACCAGTGTTAACTGAAATCAGCCTAGAGGTGAAATCATTACTTTATCCAATACCAAAATGTTGTTGATCAGTGATTCGTATGTAAGAGGAGACCATAACTGGCCGACCCACTGTTTCACTTTCACCAAACGCCTGGGATCAACGCATCCGTGGTCGAGTGTCACGACTATTGGGTGATATCGAGCAAAGATCTGCACAAAGTGCAAATATTACACGAAAAGTCTCATAGGATGAAATGATACAAGTACATGCACTACAGCAACGTGTTGTTAAATTGCTTCAGAACAGTTTTGGCAACATACAGTATGCTGTAATAACTAGGGCATTCTGCTCAAGTATTTTGTTAACATTAATGGCAGTACTTCCTTATACTATCTACCTTACACAGAGACTATCTTGTACACAATTTCTCTCTATCTACTCTCTGGCATATAGTTTTTGCACCAGTTAGTAGAAGCAAGAAAAAGTTGCATAAAAAATTTTGACAGTAATGCCATCACCACTAATCACTACGGCGTTATCCTAATTGAGTTTTTCATCATCTTGTATTTAAACATCAAAATGGTTGCTCCAATGGCGATTGTAATGGTTTAGCCACAAGATAGAGACCATCGGATAGGTTTCAGTTTCTCGCTGTCCATGGTTTGAAACGAATGAGCATGTTCACATAAATTAGAAATGTGCAACTGCGATCGCTATGAACACAAGTCTGGATTAGTCCCAGTACAGAGAGACCCGAGTGGGTTGTAGACCGTGGTACTGCTAAGTGCTAACTTTGCTTTCGGTAGCTGAGGGCGTGGCGCACACTCCCACAGTTGAGCTCTTTTTTATAATTCTGCAATGTCACAAATAGGGGGTCACATAAATATTATTTAACAGTCGTCAGCATCTCAAAAAGATCGTCACCGATGATCGCGAGTGATTAACGGGGCAGGAAAGAGACTACAATTTCTGAGAACAGTATCAAAAACAACATCAATCTTCGCAAAATGTCAAAACGAACGAAAATGCCAGCTGAAACAAGTCAGTAAATGTGCGGTTTTACAGAAAATGGAGCGTTGACCGCCAAGAAGATTAAAGCTGCACAGAATAGCAGAGACGATTTATGAAAAACATTTATTGACCTGTTTGTTTGCCTGCGTGTAACCCAGTAAAAACTTGAAACGATTTCTTCGCTTTTCAGCATCTTCCAAACAATCGCGTCTGTCTTTCTCTGACACCATTATGCTTTCGTTCAAAGCGTTGATCCATTCTTGTTTTCGCTTATAGTCGCCATCTTCCATTTGACTCTTCAGCGTAGAGCGGATGCCNAATCTGCAGNGACATTTTGACGCCGCTAACAATCCAGTTATGTAAAAGTGAATGACTCAGGAAATGAGACTCTAAAGCAGGGGTTCCCAACCTGGGGTACATGTACCCCCAGGGGTACATTTGCCTGTCCGAAGGGGTACATTTAAGGTTATCAATAGAAGAGAGAAATATATTTGCATATAATTTATTTCCAAATATTTACGCATATATCAGTGAATATTCTTTTCAAAAATCATCATATGCTTTTTGTTAAACATATCAACGAATAATCATGATAAAATGTATTGTTATAGGAAATCTTAGGGGCACATGTGCATCTATCGAAATGCTGAAGAGGTACGTACTTATCTGTTGAAATGCTGAGGGGGTACATGGTAAGAGAAAGGTTGGGAACCCCTGCTCTAAAGGAACTTCTACTCCTTCCATTTGGCAAAAATTATACATTGTAAGATCTTGTCTTCTATCAAGGGTGCGGTCCGTTAATTTCATTTAAATTTCAGGTCCTTGTTTCTTATTCAAGCAGGATGATGTGAACATGGTGATCACAACTGAGAAAAGGGTCGGGATGGCGCTGAAACATACTTTGTAAAATCTAGACTGGGCATTTGTTGGAAACTATGTAAATGTCTTACAAATAATTCTAAAGCACAAAGCGCAGTTCAAAATGTTTCGAGATACACGATGGGTAAAAGCAAACGTTGCAATAAATGCCCAACTTGTAATGTTACAAAACAAATCGGATGCGCTTCTCTGAAAGAAGAGCTAGGAACGACAAATCAACCTTTAACAAGACATTTTTTCAGTGACTGATCAGCATCAACCTGTAATTTTCCTTCACTGCAGCCGTCCCGTACAGCGGTTTCTGCCACTCCCCGTGCTCCCGCATCCATTTCTGCCGCTGCATCAGCGCACAGCGACGCTGCATGTGGAATTGCGAGTCAGCTGTTTCGAGAAACACTGTTCGACGAGGCACGCTCGGTGGGTGGAGAAGGTCGATCCTGCGACAAAATAAACTTGAAGGGTGCTGTTTTTATCCAAACGAATGTGGTATCATCTTTGCTACAGATAGAAAGTGACCAGTGAGTCAGTGTGGACGCATCAATGTTAGGATAGTACCCGATATGTTACTCAACAGTCGGGCATATGTTGTCGTAAGAAACCATAAACACGTTCAGGTAATCAAAGATCTTTCACTAAGCACACCCAAACGAGGGAGTCAGTTCATCACATTTAGACATAGAAAAATAATCACTGTCACCGACACACCACACCGCGCAGTCATAGCAAGTAAAGGACCATGCAGAAAGGCGTTTAAAATCTTCTTAAAAATTACCCACGTGCTGATACGAAAACAAGTCCCGAATCCATCTTGAACACGGTCTCTGCCTGAGAGACGCTACAGTTTAAATGGGAATTAAATGCCCCGACGACAATGATAAAACGCGTAAGCTTATCTGTTTCATAAACGCGTCGAGCTTTATTCGACAAAGATGTTTCGTGCGATTAAACGCAATACAATCGCGAATCGACCGCGCAATGTTCACATCAAATCGTACGCCGCTTTGTCAACTAGTTGACTAGTGTTTCTCCACAAAAGAGTGCGCGAGAAAAACATTTAACGTTTGTCAAAGCGGCGATAAGACACAGCGTTACGTATTGTACGGTGATGTTTAGGCGGTAGAGTAGTTGAAAAGTTGGTTTTGCATGTGCATATTTTCAACTTAAAATCTCCTGTCAGTAGGCGAATAATTTTTCCGTTATTCCCTCATTCCTTAACGATGAAGATTGTTCGCGCGGTGCCAAAATTCTTCCTATTTTACTGTGTTTTTTTACGTTTAGGATCAATTTTCTATTCACATGACATCACAAGTGTTACCTGTTGCTCGTTGCTTTCAAGACTAGTGCCAGTTTTCTGCCAACGTTGATAAATGTTTTAACATGCAATTGGATTGCTGACTATTTCAAGCAATCGTGTAATCTGTGAATATGATTTTTGCAACCCTCCCATTCAGAAAAAACAGCTGGATCTCGTTAGTTAACTTACCCTTGGTTTGTCGACATTTTACACCTTTGGATTGGATCAGTCCATCTTCGTCACAGCAATGCAACTTATCTGCTGCTATGATGCAATACTGTATGTCTGTATGATGAAGTGCTTTGCTATATGATGCAATACTTTCTTTGTGTTTTTCAGCACAAAAGCTCATTTATGCCTAAAATGTTATCAGAAGCATCTGTTTTGATTTACCATAAGCCCTAATCCTAATATTTGGAATAGTGTTTTAATGTCTACTGATCAAAATGCATGAATTCGCCTTCCGCAGGCGTTATTTTAAGCCAGGCGTGTGCAATAATCTTGATTGGTGAGCCACATTCAACATTGGAACAACAGGAAGGACCGGTAACCGTAAAAACATGCAATCTAATGACAGCTAGAGCATTACGCATATAATAGTGTTACTGTGATCGGATTCGCAACTTTGATTGCGTCCGATACGGCAAAGAAAATTTGCAACTGTCCCTCTCAACGAAGAAATGCTTCTGAGCATGGGCGTCCGAATGGGGTCAGGGGGGCTTGGCTCCGCCTGGATTTTGAAATTTGACATTTCCCTATTAAATTTTAGCAGAAAAAGGTTGTTTTCTTAGTCTCGAGTGGGTAAAATGAAATTTCACCACTTATGCCCCCTCCCCATGAAAAATCGTTTTAGCTACCCCTGGAAAAATCCATTATTCTCCCCTCTCGGAAAAATCCTTCCGACGCCCATGCTTCTGGGGATGATATAAAACGTCAACGTGTATATATGCAAAGTCGATGTACGTGAATCCTACTGCAATAAATAAAATGAAAAAAGAAAAATTTATCATCAATCAAATATATTTTACCACTTATTACCGCGCAAAACAATTCAAATGCAGTGCACGAGGTAAAAAACGGATTGCTAAGGCAACACCCAATGACCAAGCCGGCTGGGTTGTTGGGTTGTGGCCAATTGGCCAATGGCCACCTGTTGTTCGCCTCCTAGCTAATCTGTCAACGTTTCGGAACAGCACGTCCAGCATCTACTGGTTTCATCAGAATAAAGTCACATGGCACGCACTTGTGCTCAATCCACTGAGGTGATTCTTTGCGACTGAAATACAACGCACTAACCTTGTCACCGGGTCCAGATTCGAAAGAGCAGGAGATATCAACGTTGATTTCGGCGCAATGCTTGGAAGTCGTGTGGGGAGGGTTGCGCTTCGGCGATGGCGCGGGCGGCTTTCTCGAGACCCGGGGGAGTGGGTTGCTGAAGGCAGTGTAGCAGTTGTCATGGCGTCTGTCGTTCAGACGCAGGTCTTAATATACGTGAAGCTGTTAAGGGCTACAACAGCATCGTTGCTCAGAGCTTCTGCTAAAACGCTGTGACACAAGAATACTGTCAACGCCATTGACCAAGGATACAACTTGACGAAATATCTCGGCATTGTAGCAATAGGTTGGTGTACTCAAATGCCAGGCTTTGTCTAGTTTGCTATCGAAAGAGCGTTGACTCAAGCAGTACCTTATATATACTGATTGAATAGTTAACGATCAATCGCAAACCCACAACTTTTCCTCAAAACGGGTGAATTTTCCTTGAACTTTTGCATAAATCTTTTCCATTTGTCTAATACTGACCCAATGTCCAATCTTTTTGAGTGATTATAATAGTTATTCCCATACTATAGCTTGTTGTGGCTATCTGACATCTAACCAAAAATTTTTAATTTACACAACACACATCAAAAAAGTAATCGCCAAACTTTATTCCTTTACTCTGAAAAGTAAATAACTGACAAACAATATAGGTCAGAAATTTCGCAGAGGTCAGAAATTTCGCTTCACACCGGACTCAAAAACAGGAAACCGAGTTGAAGCGTTTTTGTTGTGGAGCAACACTGGACAGTTTCATTCATGTCAGAGTCAAGGTTTTGGGACACCAACAAAAACCTGTCGACCTGTTTCTCCTGTTGAACAATCCCCTGCAAAAGACAATTGTCTTCACATGATTTGAAGTTTTATAACCGAATCGTAGTTGAATGTGAGTCGGAGAGTTGGGTACGGGCAAATTCAATGATGGTCGAAGTCTGCTGGATGATTAATCAACACAGTTGTGCAACGAGCCCTGGGTTCCAACTGAAATTTAACAGTCAGCCAACACTGACTCAGCAATAAATTGAAAGACCTTCTTGGCTTGATCAAACACGGCTGCAGCTCTAAGCAACCTTTACAACTATCAACTTTTTGCCAAGGTGAAGCCATGGCTAAAGTTTCTTCTTTTTCGTTGCGAAATACAAAGCTTTAACAAATCGAGGTTCATAATCTCAGCTTAAACGGCAAGGGGACGATGTGTAAACACTTTCGATGCGAACCGCTGATAGCTTCTGCCTGATCTACAGCCTCTCAGCACCTTCGAAAAATCTGCGTTTCGTCGATCGGCTTGAAACGCACTTCGGTAAAAGGCAACCGCTTGTCACCGACACTGTGACCGCGCGGCGACATTCACCGATCGCTGTCGCAGACGCCCTTGTCCAAACAGTCTAATCCGCAAACTGAAACTTCGTTATTCTCAATGGGCGCTTAGTCGGCCTTTCGAGGCCCTTACCCGATCTGACGCAAGAACTCTTTCAGAGTGGCCCAACAGCGCTGAGCTTTTCGAGTGCTTGGTCGATCGTTAAGACACGAGAAAAGATTTCAGAGCGAGCATTGTTTGCTTGTCTTGTCAAGACACTCAAGAAATGCTCTCGAGAAGTACAAAGGCCTGATTAACGATCTTGGAATCGGGTTGAAGTGAAAAAAGCAAAGCACAGACGGCGCTTATGAAAGGTATGCCAGAAACAAGGAACTACGTTTTTCACTCAACGTTCACTTTTACGGAAAACCTGAATGTCAATGATAGTATAGCTTCAAATGTCAATAACAGTAGCTTTATCTGAAGAGCAAGTGCACATCAAACCGTCGAAACTTAGCCCTCACAATTTCCAGTGTGGTTTTAAGTAGAAGAATGTAACTTTCATTATGCCTACGTGCATTCTTTTATTTACGAAAAATTAACCATTTCCTCCTGACCTCATACTTTACTCCAGTTGTTTATTTTAACACACCGCCACGTTTTGGAGCTGTAAACAACCTGCGTCTATTTCTTTCTTTTTTAGTCATTTTCTCCAGCAATTGCTCGACGCTGGTCCTATTTTCGGCACGTCTTGGATCGATCGAGCTGACATGCATGTCGTTACAGTACGCCAGAGTTTCTTCACAATGAACTGCAAGTTCAACACGTAAACCCAATATTGCAGCCTAACAACCTGGCGCGTTCTTTGCATATTCAGAAGCAAGGCTCTCCGCTAAACCTATAATTGCAACAAGTATCGGAAACTACAACCCTTGTACGTTTTCTCCTGTGCAACCGTGGTTATTGTACAGTAGTTATATTTTGCACCAGCAGGATTACTCCTCGCGAATTCAACCACTGCTGTGGACTAAACGCGGCAATAATCGACCGGCAGCCGCATACATCCACGTTAGGCTACGTAACAATGCGAAAGTGTGGTCCAGAAAGCTTGCCATAGTAACGTTTGATATAATTGCCAGCACCCGCGATTGTTTCTGGCGGCAAGGGGCTGGAGTTTCTTTTCAACTGACCTTGTTCGAAACAAAGACATTGTTTGCGTCACAAACGACCCGACATGCTTGACTGTCATTGAAGTCGAAGGTAGAGAAAAAAGCAGCGTGAACTGTGGTCAGTGAAGGCAGTTCCTAATTGCGGCCTGCTCGAGCCTAAGGTTATTATAATACACACCACGCGTAGATATTTATCCTCGCTAGTTGTCGAGCACCGGTGTCACTGTACCAGGAATCCACTGATCTTTCACCAATGTGCGCTTACAAGAATGTACAATTGTAATCAACCGATGGATCAATATTTTATTATTTGCAGCATGCAATTAATACAAATGCCATCAGTTCAGTAGTACACTATACGCATTATACGTTATCAAAGAGCGAAACAGTACACAAAAGCTTTTGTTTTGTGTTTTTGTTCGGGCGATATTTCTTTTCTTCAGTCTTTCACTTCGAAAGCACCGAAGCCTTCAGTTTGAACGCTACTTCGTCCAAAGCACTGTGCTGTATGCAACCGCAACCGTCCAGCTAGTTTTGGCTGCACAATTTCAGCATAGCATCAATTGAAGCAATGCACTTCCAGCACTTTTTTTCCATTTTTGATGATAACAAACCTTATGACTTACGAATCAGTAAACTTTATGCCAATTATGAGAGTACTTGTATGTTACTGAAAACTTGATTGGACGTCATCCTACACAGCAGTGCACAGCCCAACTTTTCTACGTGATTAGAAAAGTACAAATAGAAGTGTAAAGAGTTGAAATCAACTATTGCCAGATGAGAGAAGAAAACGTCAATACGCATTGTCAGTCACATGAGAGAACTAAAGAAATTTTAACAGTTGCTTGGAAGAAGACGTACAACAAAATAGTGACCAATTCATTTGAATCAGTAGCGCAGCAACGAATTTTGTTCGGGAGTGGCCAGTCAATAATGTCTTCAGTCACTAACGTCTTATTGAATCCGACTGTTCTGTCCGTTCATTTTCTAAGTTTGTTTCGGTGGGAGCACGGCTTCTTGGGTGACATTCTGGGTGCGCTGCTGATTGGAATGCAACGACAAAACTTTAAGCAGGCCTGCTCCGATATAACACCCCGTCCCTATTCAAAAATCACAACCAGGTCCTTTTTTTCCGGAAAACGTTGCTAAGACTAAATGAAGTTGTCTATTTTCTAGCAAAAACAAATATGTATTCAGCACGGTTGGATATGAGAATTTACAAGCCCGGGGCAAACTCTCAGAAAGGGGCCCCAAAACTACGCAATGAAGTTGTTGAGCTTTGGCACACTCGCGCATAATTTTTGCTTTACTTTGAAAAACACATGACGTGCTTGTTGCTTGAGAGCTGATTAGTTGTGGCTCTGGATTGGTTCATAAGCTTTCTAATAAAACAATGCAGAAACTAAGCGCGAGACTCAAGCGAGAGCACATTATCTCTGAAAATGGGAGTTGAGGCGACCGCCTCGTTCGCTTCCCCTAATATCCACCCCTGGTATTCAAACTTTCCATACTTTTACAGTATGCGAGGCCTCTCCACAGGAGGTGCGACTCCAACCTGGTGATCTGGTAGCAGCGGGTGAGATCGTAACAGCAGGCAAGGCCAAACTATCATGAACTCGCTCTTTTCTCGTTTAGCAACGTGAGTTGTATGAAGGTATGGTTAAAATAAGGCTTACTTTCGACGTAATTATTTTGAAACTATTTTATTTTGGGTTTGTCCAAGCTGCATAAAGTGAAGTAGTTGTAATTTAAACTCACAATAGCGCTGCCAGCAACCGACAGTGTTTGAGCAAAGATTGGATTAAATTTGTTTTATTCTCCTTTCCCCTCCAACAAGTTTTGTCTCACAACAACGGCCAAGTGTTTTCAATGAGGCCTGTTCTGTTCCATATGCAACTTCTTCCTCCAACAACAAAAGACCGAAGATCTACCTGGACTACGGTGTATGTAAAATCCAAAAACCAACGCAAAGGGTCTATATACAAAGGAATACTCACAGATCAATAAATCAGAAACTATTAATTGCCATGTTTACCGAGTATACATTTCACCTACAGAGCAGGCATCTTCAGCTCTTATTTGAAAAGATTACAGCATTCGGGGTCTGAGGAAAAATTCAAGACGAAATTTCTTTGTTTTATCTATTAAAATCCTAGGCAAAAATCCGCATCTTCAGAGCCCTAGATTGGCCTTCTAGAGTCT
>JGI24158J21664_10000510_pt1 | contig 36084 bp, 17 predicted proteins | sample Ectturendosymbi3_FD_21664 | JGI IMG/M metagenome (IMG submission 21664) | reverse complement strand
GGACCAACAACGAACTTATGATTGTCACCGAGCAAAATCCGCACCTCGCGCCTCATGATAGCAGTTGAAAATTGAAACGTGCTGATTTTTCCGTTACACGCCTCAATCTGCAACTTCAGTGGTATCAAAATTACTAATATTTGAATGCAACAGCAATTCCAGAATAAAAAAAAACGGGTTTGTTAGTTGAAAAAACCCGGGTTTCGCGTAGTAGAAAATAGCCAAAAAACGGGTTTCGGGTTCGGGAAAACCCGTGTTGGAAACACTACCGATGTTATGTATACTTATGAACGCAGCTACTGTATAAGCAGCAGTTTAATATATAAAAACATTGCCATGCACAAAATAAACACATTGTCGTTGAGGTATCTGAAATTTGCTAATAAAAATAATTCAATTGTTCAAAACTGGAGTTGACGAGAATTTATTCAAAGTTTTCCTTGAAAACTAAGGAAATGTGGAGGCAGTAAAGATGGTACAAATGGTACAACAATGAGAAAGGTTCTTTGAAACATACGATTAAGCCAGGGGTGCACAACCTTTTTGCTATTGCCGATGGCATTACGTTTGTTTTTACGAATTACGGCCATCAGTGTGTCCAAGATATTTTTTATTTTTTTGCATTGCTTCTGTTTTGCTTCCACACCCTGAGCCTAGCCTACTTCCACAATTCACATGTCTGTTTGGCCGTCTGTCTACTAAGCATCCTCATGCTCAGTAGACAAAGAGTTTATTTTAATGCACGGTCACCATAACAGATATTTTAAATTACGTGGCACAGCGCATATTTTTATTGAAGACCGCAAGTTGCGCACCCCTGGCTTAAACGTTGTGAAACGTTGTCTGTTTCAACTCGAAAAAAACTTTCAGATGTTCAATGCCTTCCCTACGTCAAACTAAGGACAAGAACAAGTTCATGTTATGAACGAAATGATGTAATCAATTGATTCCAGAATGGCATTGCCTCACTGTCTTAAAACGCATTTTTCATGTATGTATGAATTGGATAACTGAGTCAAAGAAGGTGGGTGCCACTTAGGATTTACCGTAGGTTTGTTATAGACGACTTGGTGCTGTCTCCATGTTATAAACAGAGCATTCACCATATGCACTTGATCGGCTTGCACCTGCGTGCGATCAAGCTCGTATAAAAATTAGCACTAAAAAGACCGGGGTATTGTTATGCCTCTCTGTAAACCCAAGCCAGTGTACGATGCAAGTACAGTAGGTTGAGACGTTCAAGCACCTTGCGGTGATATTTACTAAGGGCGGAAGGTAGTACAGGAAGTTCGATAAACGAAAACGCAGCTCTGCGTGAGCTTTATCGCTCCATGGTGAGAAACGGGAGCTTTCAACCACAGCAAAGCTTTCAGTTTTTAAGTCGGTTTTTGTTACGATCCTCGCTTATGTTCATGAATCTTGGGTAATGATGGAAAGAGAACGATCTGAAATACAGCGGCAGAGATGGGATTTTGCGAAGATTTCACGCTGCGACACTTCACGGATAAACATACTGGTGTTAAAGTCCTAAAACCGTGAAACCAATTCTCCTTAGAGAGATCCCCGGTACGATAGTTCGGCCACATAACCGGAATGTCCCATGAAAGATTGGCGAGGCTATTCCTCTTGGCTAAGCCTAAAGAAAAAGCGGCACAGATTTCGACTAACGCCCAGGTGGCTTAATTACATCTCGACCTGACTTGGTCTTGTCTTGGTGTGAAGCTAGCAGAACTTTCAGAGGTTGCTGAGAACCGTAAAGTATTTTGCTGCTACCACCGTCACTCTCTGGAGATGAAAAGCAGGTGTGAAACGCAAGTGAGTGAGGAGACCGCAAGGAAGAGACGAAATAATCACAAGTAGCACTGGAGATGCGAATTTCCGAGTCGTACTTTAAGTTGAAATTTACCACAGCGTTTCTATCTTGAAAACTCAAAACCATCTCCTCTCACGTCATCTCGATTTGTTCCACTCCTAAGTCTATTTTGCTGATTTCCTATTAATATGAAGCTGTTGTGTCGAGCCATATACTCACTGTTATTTTTACAGCCGGCTTGTTTAATTGAACACACATCTTTCAAAGTTAGAAATTTTATGAACGCAGGTTTGTCTGGATTTTTGAAGCTATTGTTGAAAGCAAATAGGTTTCGGTAAACAATTGCAACGCAATTTTCAATCGTATTTTTCGCAAACATCAAAGAATGACGAGACGCTGTCTCGTGACTTGCTCCGACCCTCCTCACATCTTAGCCATTTTGAACCGTGGCGACATCACTTGTGCTCGCCTGCCGGAATGTATTCGTCACCGAATGATGTTTTTCAATATGGGTTTTAATCTTTCGCTTCATTGTGCCCACCTGATTGTTGTCTGTGTAGGTGTATTGAAACATGCGTCATGTGGTGATAGATACAGCGCGTACTTATCGTTACTTGCAATATTTAGGTTGCGCGAAAGCGCACAGATGTTTTTCTACGAATCTTTCATTTGATGACGCATGTGATTCGCACTCATTGGTGTGCCAATTTTTTTTTTCAAACAGCTATGCACATGCTGATATCCTGCTGCATAATGCCCAATTGCACTCTACATACAATTTTTTACCCTTTTTATTAACATCTGCTGCAGTAAAGAGAAGTTGCAAAATCGTCACCTGTGAAAAACACGAAATAGTTTTTGTACCGTGACGATGTATGATTGATTGATATATGATTATTTAATTTTTGTTGGAATGGACACCATTACCGCTTTTCCAGAAGAGTTTTACTAAAGCGTAAAGTTCGTTTGATAAAGACCGAAGCTTTTTGGTTGAAATAAAAATACAAGCCTTAAAACAACAGCTAAAAAATAAAACGTTTTTTGCCCAGCAGCAAACGCATGCCAAGAAACCTATTTTTAGTTCTTGCTTGTACATTTGATAGAAGGTACCTCGATAACCTTCTAAATAAAATGAATTGCCTTTGGTTTATTTCCAATCTAGTTTCAAACGCTTGAATCTTGTAAAGGACAGCTTTTATTTTAGAGGGGCTTTATTTGTTTTTGTCCAAAGCAAGTTTATGAGGGAAATAAACTACTGGTTAATGTTATGGTACTGCGATTCACTACAGTCGAAGTGAAGATCAAGAGTTTCCCTCGGTAACATAACGGAATGCTAAACGCTAGTTTCTACTTCTCGACAGGCTTAGCTTCACTTTGCATATCTCTTCTGAACTACCAGTGATTCATATGCGTTAACTGAATGTCAAGAGTGCGGTTTATCACATAGTTAATAGTACTTTTTTTTAAATATCATGCGTTTATCAGTTTTATGGCGTAAAATAGTTTTAGTTTTTTGTTTCAAGCGTAAATCGTCATTTACGATGACAGATCTGTAAGCAAAATTAGCATTAAGACACTATACTACCAGCAAATATTGCATCAGGTGAAGGGGTGCTCACTTACTCTAAAATGTTTCTAACGAATTGAATAGTCTGTCGAACATTTACGTGCAGAGAAAGGGAGGCATTTAAACGAAGCTCAGATTTGAACAATTCGTTCCACTCTGTAGATTAGCTTGTTTATGCTATCCGGGTGGCTGCAGCGCAGATCCAAGAATTGAGGTGCGCTTCGTATTTTCCCTATTAAAACGTAATACTAGTTAATGCTACGGGATTGAAGCGGAAGGTTGTTCATAGCAGCGGAGATACTTTCGCTAAGCTTCGGCATTCGCTTATTGCTCTGAGCAAGGCCCACACCTGATGATCTAAGGCCGAAAGGGTGGACGACGACCCAGTCAAATATCGCGACGATTCATGACAATGCAAGCTGGGCAAGAAATCGTAGTTCCTTTCCCGAAAAAAAATCAGCATGTCATTGTGGCGAAACACTTTTCGCAAAAAGGCGGATTAAGATTAAATTTCGCTTTTCATGTATGGCGGCCGACGACTTCTACGCAGCGTCATATTCCGACAAGTAATGCGACGGACAAAAAAGCAGCACAACGCTCGCAAAAGAACAATCAAGCCAGACTTTTCTTCTGACCGCCGCCGATCGACTGTCCTCCCACATCGCGCTTGCCGTCGCCCTTCAGTAACGCACTTGTCGCCGTCGAGCACATGTCACCTGTCCGAGACGCGACTGCGCGTCGACGAAGCGATTTGACATGAAAGGTTTCAACTTCCGGCGGACGTTCGACGTTCGCCTGCTGACGGTAATTTGCAGAATTTTTGAAGTTGATTAATGGTCGCCAGTGAGCGTCTCCCCATCGTCCATCACCTTGGTTTCATGAGCACCCTTTGCTGTTTGCGCGTCTAGATACGAACGTCTTACAAGCAGAGAAAACCGGACGTTCTTGAAAGCATAGGCTTTGCACTGTGCAGACAAGGACGAAACTGATGGCAACCGTTGGCGAAACTGCATTTCACTGCTCTGGTCTTAGTTGAAGGTTCAACGAAATTTATGTAAGAAAAACATTGCCTTGGTTGTTGTTGTTACACGTTTAAAATTTGAGCACCACTGCTGCTTTTTTCAGCGATTAGGTAGTTTCAGTGTGTTTGCAAAAAGAGACTGTGCCCGTTTAGTGTTTCGTAGCAGAAAAATAGGTAAATCGCCTCTACCTAATCTTGCGTGCTTTGCAAGGATTTGGACGCTGCTTCGGTCTAGCTTACGAACAGTCATGCGATGCTTTTAGTCTCCACAGTTATGCGTTCGCAGAAGCAGATTTGACCGACAAATTTCTGAAAGAAGTTTAATTAAATATCATCTTCAAATGACAATAAAATGTTTGTGGTTATCAAACTACTCATACCAACACGTTTTGACCTTTTGGAACCACATTGTCTTTCTTTGTCTTTCAGATGAGCCCTAAGCTCTTGTAAGTGTTCCACTTTGGTGAATAAGCGCAGTCCATTAAAGGTTAAAGCTGTGTGTCTGGTCTGCCATTAAAAGTGCGAGGTTACAAATCAATGTTATTTTGGAATTCACGTAAGATGCAAACAGATGTAATTTTTAATTAGAAACCATACCAAATGTTTTATCGAAATACGGTGAATGAATTTAAACTCGTCCAGCCGAGCTAATTTGAAACAATCTTTCTCTTGTTTTAAGCTCCGAGCAACATGCAAAACTTTAGAAGTTTCTGATAGAAGCAAATTAAAAAAAAACAAAGCCTTACAAAAGGTGACTTTTTCGCACGCGTCGACGCTGTACCGAAAAACATCAGGAGTCAATGCATTCGCGGAGCGACATGCGTGTGCAGCCGCATCCAAATGCGGTGTGCTTCTTATTTAAGACATTCCTTTCTAACATACACAAAGGTCTGAAGCAGCTTCTGCTTCGAAAAATGCAAAATGGTGCTTTTCAGGCAAAACCCTTNCGGACTTCAAAAGACTGCACACATTCCTGAAATGTCTACTCCGCTCAGTTACGTAATGACATAATTTGATGGCGTTGGCAATGGAACAAAGCAAAGTGGCAATGAGCAGATTATTAGAATCTGAAACCTCTGACTATTTTCTAATATGCCTGTATTCTGCTCAGAAAAATTTATGAATACATTTTTTACTTTTATAAAAATAAACGACCTCCAGATATTCCAAACATACTTTTTGCAGCTTATAGCTAGGCAAGAAATATTTTGCAGATCCTCAGAGTAGAATATCGGCAGGCACATTACTATCGGTTTCAAGTGTTTCTGACAAAATACCATAAACCGCAACAAACTTGACCGACTGTTTAATTGCTGTATTGACATATCGCAGACACCGTCTACTGCAGCAGGAAGATAAAGGTTACGCAAGGTTCTTCTGTAAGGGATTTGAATTAACACCTCGATATAGCGTTGATGACGCCGAAGGTCGAGGCAGCAGCTACACTGCGACGCGGAAAATCAGCTTCAACTGAACAACTGACAGACACCAGTCAAAGCTGCTTTAAGTTTTAGGATTAAATGATATCCAACATGATGTGGCGGATTAGTGAATTAAAGTGGCATTACTGGAGCTTAAGCTACAGCAAGCTTGTGACCAAATGGAAGTTTCATTGGCAGTAAAAAGTAATGCAGCAGTAATCCCAACCAGCCACAGCGGAGATTAAATAAATTACTCTTTAAACGCGTGATTGAGGCTAGCTATAAGATAGGCTTTCTCAGAGGCGTAACCTGCAATGTCAGTTGAACTTATGCTACTACTTCTTTGTAAAAAACACCTCGCTTATTCTTCTTTTTGAGAAACAATAAAAACGCCGAATGAAATAGTTCACTATTACGATATAAGGTTAGTTGCGCAGGACGACCTATAAGATTCATTGCAATCTTATATCCGACATTTTTCGTGCTACACAAGCGTTTCTACTTTCACTATCCATTCAACGCAATAGCAAATATAGAAATGAAAGTTGACCTAAACAACTTCATGATGCTATGCGATTCAGAACGGAGAAAAAGTCTTTTTTCTGAAGTCTTTATATTCATCGCCATTTTGGGTATACTCCAGTACACAGATGTGACTGGCCAGACTAGGTGTTGTTACATTGAAACGGGTCATACAGCTTAAGTTTTGTGAAAGATATTGTGTGGAGGTAAAAAATTATACGAAATCGGATTTAAGCAACGTTAAATAACTTTTTCATGCATACGGAAAGTTTGTAGTCATGACGAACAGTCTTGTTTCAAAACAACGCTTGAAGTGAAAACAGTTTGAAAACTCCACAAATAGTAGAACCTCAATTTTGTGAACTGAAATATTTCGAAAACATATTTAATATTTCGCCTATGGTTGGCAATCAATAACCACGTATAAGAGAGTTAGTGCGAAGAAAATTTTCTGTTTTTTAAAAAATATCGTGAATCAAAGTAAAGAGTGAATATCAGAAAACACTATGCTTGATTCATTTGATTTCTTTTTTGATAAAATTACATTAAGTTGGCAAAACTTAATCCTATTGCCGCTGGATTAAATCTTGGCAAAATAAGAATAAAAGGTATTAGAACATTAACAAATTTTTAGTATCCAAAATTGAACAATCTTACCAGGATAATTAGAGAATTATGCAATTTATTTTTGGTTAGTTTCCATTATTCACAGGCTAGATGAGTGTCGGGCAGAAGAACAGAAGAAACAGACAGTTGTTGTTTGACTGCAGATTAATAATCTAAGTTTGAAAACGCTATTCTCAGCTTGTATTTTTAAAAACTGCATAAATATTAACAAAGACTGTTGTAACAGAAATAAAATGATGTTTAAAACCCTATCAAAAGTAGAAAATATTTGTATTTTTATAGGTGCACCAAGGTACACCTTAGTTCAAGGAACTAAATCCTTGTATTTTTATATTAACTGATTGCAACAATAGGTTATTATTATGTAAAAGACAGCTTTTAGGGACTTGAAACATATTGTCCCAAATTTTGCCTTGTTTAAAATAGAGATCATTCGTTGCTTAAACCTACCTTCGAATCATTAACCGTGCAACTCACAAAATAACTACGAATTGATTTCTATTATGCCCCATAAACGGAGTGACCATACTTCCCAGATTTGGGTTCGTGTGCCAGTGTCCAGGTTTGTTGCTTTATTATCCTGAAAGAACAGATGAGCTGGGGCAAGAAGTAACAGTGGTTGTGGCGAAAGAGAATGGTTGAAATAAACATGAAAACTTCAGTTATCGCTTTGAAAAAATTAAATCATGGTTTCTTTATACTTACAAACTTTAAAAAGAATATCAGAGGAATTTTTAGGACTTGCGCTGAAGCGAAGTACAACTCAAATTTCAACCATCGTTATTAAAAAATTTCACACTCCAAACTGCGCCTGTCTCAGTCCGAAAAAACAACTGACAGTCTCAACATAAGTATGCCAGTATGCCGTTAACCGCTACTGTATCAGTGTCGTACACTATTTGTTTTTGGAAACAAATAATAACATAGAACCACTGCAGTTGAACTAATCCAGCGTTTGCTTGTCTTATATAGAAATTGGATCCTTTTTGTAAGCAAAATGGTTCATCTAGGGATCATAATTTTTTAAGTGATCAGCGTCTTGAAATGATCAGCAACTTGCACAGAAATCTACCAATTTAACTTTTGTTGAGTGCTTTTGACGTTTGCGGGGCATAGGCAGCTGCGCGATTAATACCTCATGATACAATTGCAGTGAGTCACCTTTTTGGAAAGACAAAACTAAAAATTAAACCATTTATTTTCCCAGTTTCATAAACGCTAAAGTGATCAAAAGTATAATAATTTTGGTGTCACAAAATTTGAAAAAATATTTTTTTTGTTGGAAACTAGAATTATTTTTACACGCACCTGTCGTAACCAGGTAAATAAACTTTTATTGCCACTGTGAAATTTGGCAACAGCACGCTCTTATGAGATTTAAATTTTTAAAGTCAAGCTTAGGGTACACATGGTCACACTAACGTTTCTTTTCCTGCTTCTCACAGATATTTTCTCTTCCAACAAATCATCCAAGCTTATTATATTTTTAATTGAAAACACAAGCTTTTGAGATTAACGGTTGCATTTTCACATGCTATTTTGGTACTTCCAATTCTCTTTTTCACGTACTTGCTGTTACACAGTATGATGCCACAAAAGTGGTGCACTAAAGCTAACCAGTTTTAGGCGCAACAGATCTTAAGTCTGTAGAGAGGGGCACAATATTTTTGCCTAAAAAACACGATATTTTGCCTACAAGCCAGCATATTTCTCCCAAGAACAACCAATTTTGTTCATAATTTACACAAAAATTGAATTTTGTCTTAAAAATAAAAAATTTTGACAATCACTACCTTTATTACCCAGCTGTGAACATGTGTGCTTGACATTTGAGACATTTTGTTCAACAAAAATTAAACAATGTCAAAACGTTCTGGATTTGCTATAAAATTTGATATCTTATCAAGAACGTTGAAATTTGTTTGTCCAAAAAAACGTATTTTTCATCAACGATGCTTGTTTTTGTTGAGTTTTGGGGAGGAAATTGACTCCTGCTTTTCAACTACTACTGCGGCTATATATCTGATCCAGAAGCTTACTTGGGGCAGTGGTTTTCGTTGATACGTGAATGGACATTTCGTTCTTATAATGTACATGTATTTTGTCCAGTAGGCATACTCAACATAGGTGCTCACACAACGGTAATCACAATATTGAAAGCATGTAACATTTTTCCTAATAGAACAAGCAATATGTGAAAAGTGTCTTTTCCAGAATGTCATTTATTCACAATATTCCGAGGCAAGAAATAACGGTGTCTTGTTATCGATATGATTAAACAACATTTCTTTGATTGCAGAAGCAAAAGCATATTTTTTTGAAAGTAATGGCTTCTGCTTTGCCAGCAGCAACCTTTATAAATGAATCAGAATCGCAAGCATCATCGTCTGCACACCACAATGTTCAGCAACAGTTACCTGACGAATATTTTGTGACAAGTAACTGCGACGCAGTAACCGAAGAAGAAGCTGAAAGATACACCACGCTGCAGTCGCCTCCATGTTTGACCAACTTGTCGGAACAGCAACCTATTTTCGCAGAAAAATCCGCTAAGCAGAGTCTCCCCGAACGCTCCACTTACTACCAGTATTCTCATCACCAAAACTCATCAGCTCAGCCTTCTTTGAACTTTCACTCACAGCACACCATCCACATAAAACAGGAGGTCTCGATACAACCAAAACATGCACAGCCCTTTCGTGGCAGTCAGCAAGCAATGTATGGGAGTCAGGGGGAAGAATTCAGACAAGTCAGCGAGCCAAGCTCGGTACAGATGAATCCAACCTCGTACTCTGGAGCACCACCTTGCTACTTCCCATATTCAGATCCCGGAAGCAATGCTGCATGCAGGGGTTACAGTGAAACACCTGCGACGCAACAAGTTTTGTTTCAGGACGAAAAGCACCGGTTGACAACGCCTGTGCGCATTAAAGGTTAGTAAAATCATTTCTAACCTTGCACTTTTAAAATACTTGAAGGCTAACCAGGCAATCTCACTTTGTTGTTGCGATTTTCGAATATGATTCTTGAATGCACAGCGGGAGAAAACTACACTGAAATTCTAAAGTACAAGTGAAGTATATTCAACAATTGAACGACGAGCATCGTATACTTTCTAAAATATGTTTAGAAATTTGTGATAGGCATTTTTTTAGCTTACAACTCACGCAAGCTGTCTCAACTGTCCCTGTTTCAACTCTTTTGACCATTTGCAATCTCTTTCATTTAACCAACTTTCATAAAAAAATCTGCAGGAGCTTGCGACCGGATTAAAACTTTGCAACCTGCAGGACAACTTCACCATTTCACCTTTCAGCAGTAACTAGTGCAATCAAAACATTCTAACAAAAACTTTCTAACAAAATTTCAAAAGAAGTCTTAAAACTAACAGACCTTACATAGACAAAACCATTTAAAATATTATTTTCAATTGTATTTCTCCAGAGGTTCTTAAAAAGGTTTAAGAATAGAATGGTGAAAACTGAAGTTTGAGATAAAATAATTGTTGCTTTAAGATTTATAACTCTTGATATTTGCATAATGATCAATCACGATTTGATTATATCTTGAAAAAGGTAATGAAAAAGCTTTAACTGCATTGTCAAAATCAATTTTGGTGCAAATAAAATTTAAAAAATCCTATGCCCTTACAAGCCAGGATTGAAATTTTTTCCATCAGCATTGCAACAAGCAGCCTGCAACACTGAACGCATAACACAGATCACTCAAAGATTCTTTCCGATTTCAGAGCTTTCGAAGACCATAAATATCCTTATACTGAAGATCACGGCCAATGAAAGCAATATCAACGACGTATTGCAAAAGTTTCAATAGCTGCTGTTGTGATCATCAGTGCACTGCAAATTTCGAAGACCACCCCTCAACACGTTCGCGATACGAACGAGCCATAATTTATTCAGCGAACGGTTTAACACTAGACAACAAATTTTAATTGAATGGTCACCCACGAAAGCGCCAGAGCATTTTCTGTTCAATCAACACGCTTCAATCGATCCAAAAGGTTGTGTCGTCAGAAAAATGCAGTTGTTGTTCAAGGGTTTTGGCCGCACAGACTTTCAAACCGTATTGCAGCCCAAACCTGTTCTTTCATCCGCCATTTTGTGCTACAGCTTCGAACCGCGAACGGCAGCACCTTTTGTTTTCCCCGTTCATTCTAGTAGGCTGGGCAGCAGCAGTAGCGCAATGTCCACCGATAGGTCACTGCTTAACAATTAGAAATGTGTTCTTACTTTAAAAAACGAAACAGATTTAAACATATTGGTCAGTGAAAATTTATGCGTATTTTGTGTATGCTGGCACCACTCTTCTTCATTGCCTATATGAATGTAACAGCAGAGTCGATGTCACGTTTGAAGTTGCAGGATCAACCGTTTGTTTTTTGCGGACGATTTGGTGCTGCTTGCATCCTCTGAACAGGGCCTTCAGCATGAACTTGATCGGTATTCAGCTGCTACGTACGATCAAGCTAGTATAAAAATTACTAAAAAGACCGAGGTATTATGTCTCTCTATAAACCCAAGTCATTGCGCTCTGCAAGTACTTGGAAATCCACTGCTGTGAGTCGAGAAGTTCAAGTACCTTGGGTTAGTGTTCGCGATTGGCGTAGGGCAGAACAATGAGCTTGATGCACGGATTGGTAAAGCTGACGCAGTTCTGCGTGAGCTTTATCTCTCCATGGTCACAAAACGGGAGCTTCCCAACACCGCAAAGCTCTCAGTATGTCGGTCTCTGTTCCCATCCTCACCTGCGGTCATGAATCTCTGGCAATAACTGAGAGTGCTATCATCACAAGTAAAAGCAGACATAGGATTTCTGCGAAGATTCGCTACAAAGTGCGCAGGTATGAAATTTGTAAAACCCAGAATGTTGAGCCACTTCTCCGAATAGAGACATCTCAGCTGCAATGGTTTGACCACATAACCAGAATGTCCCAAGAACGATCTGCGAGACAAGTCCTGGTGAATACACCTACGGCAATGCGGCCCATAGGCAGTCCAAGGACCAGGTGGCGTGATACATCTCCGACAGCTTGGTTCCGTCTTAGTGTAGAGCCAGCAGAACTGTCACAGTTTGCTGAAAACCACGAGGTATTTCAAGTCCCCTTAGGGTTGCTGTTCCCCCAACCCTCCCAGATGAAAAGCAGGTGTGAAAATGAATGAATATTTGTCTTGTCGAAGTCTGCAATACATAACTCTAAAGGGGTGGAAAATTTTATCGAGAGAATGAAAGGCAAAGCCATGATATGTAAGTTCAATTTTTTCAAGTCAGCAGTTGGCAATGTGTTCAAAAGTTTAACAATTAAAACGTATCTTCAAATGTTTTTATACAAACTTACTCAAAATGATGGACGTTGAAACAAGGCATTTCGGGTCATAAGCTTTTTATAAGTCTACTTTAGAATTTTTCGCGGATTAAGGAAAGGAAGCTGAAAGCAAAGGAAGAGAAACATCGGCGATCTGAAACTTTTCCTAAAAGGGCCTAAGATGGCATGTGCTGTTTTCAGAAAAGATTATTTAAACTCTATGCATCCCATCGTACGAGTGGTTTTTATTTTGTTGTTCAAGTTCGCGCTTCTTCTTACCATAAAATCGCGGTAATACGCTCATGCAAATGTGCAATGTATTGAAAACTACGAAAAAAGCAAGCACCAATAATGAAGTCTTGTACTCGCCTGTTATCAGGCCCGCAGCCAGGTTTTAAGTTTTGGTAAAAAAAACATATTTTTAGGGCAATTTTTTTATTATATGTTTAAAACAAATTGTTCTGGGCACAAGAAAATTTTCGGGCACAAAAATTTTGGGGGTACTGTCTCCGAATGCGCTCCCATCACTATGGACCTGCCTGTTTTTAAATTTGAAAACGACATCGACATTTCAGCCAGCTTACAGCAGCTTTCATCAGGGCCAATGGCACGAAACAGGGAAGAGGTAGAAGTCATTAAACAGGCGTAATTACCGTGACGTAGAAATAACAACACCAAAAACAAAGCAAGGGAGGTAAGGAAAAGCAAGGTGTGCAACAAAAGAAGGTAAGAGGGATAGCAGCCTGAACACTGAACGCATAACACAGATCGCTCAAAGATTCTTTCCGATTATAAATATGCAAAGAACTGAATATGAGTTGTTCACATCGGTGAACAACTCATTTTCAGTTCTTTGCATGTTTATTTTCGGAAAAAGTTCAATAAAATATGCTTAGATGTCTATTCATACTCTTCTTCACACGTTTTCAAACTGGCAATGCATTTGTGTACTAAAAATGCATTGAACGTGTTGGTTGATATGGCGATATGCTGCAGCCAACTCCATATTCAAGACACTTTGGTCAATGCTCAGGTTTTAGCTTATTAGTGAGCGTGTAACTTGTTTCAAGATCTTTATATTTAAACTGACGTACATCATTGAAAGTGACTCTAGTCGACACAAAACCTGGTCAAACAGTAAGAAAAAGTACATACTCCACTTTTTTCTCTTTAAACCTAGGGATTCACTTACTTCAAACAATAGAGATCACTGAACAAGACAAACAAAAGGTGGATTTTTCACTAGCTTTTGGAAGTCGTCTGATTTTTGCCTGGGGTTTCATTTCTTGAGAAGCAAATGCGTTTTTGCTTCTTGTAGAACAACCATATTTATCTGCTTTAGATCCACTCTATTAGAAAAAATCTATGTCTCGATCAGAAAACCTAGCCTAAGGAGTAGTGACAAATTTTCTGGCTCTGTTGCAAAACCTGCAATCTGTCAGAATCTTTAAACGTGGGTTTTTATGCTGTTATAAACTTCAACTGAAAATTTTAAATTACTGTTGTCTGTTTGGTGTCTTTATCTCGCTTTATGATTTGAAATGATTTACAATTTAAATTTTGCTTAGACCAACTGATATATGGTTACGTCCTGCTAAAAATTATGTTGTACAAGAGCAGTCGCATTTGAGTTATGAAATAGTAGGATGAAGTACCATATTGTCTGACCAGCAGTACATTCTGACGGTATTGTTTGTGAGTCAATTTCCGTGTTTACGGAAAAGCTTAGACAGTACTTTAGTTGCCCGCCAATTCGCATTTGAAGGCGTCAGTCTGCCAGTCAATGGTTCAGTCATAAAAACGTTTGTTAAGCCCCATGAGAACTCCGAAGTGATCCGCACGATCATGCAAATACTTTAGCAATAAAATAGTTATAAAAGCCTCTTTTGCCAGAGACGCACAAACTGTGCTTTTGCTTGCTTCTTGCATCTGAGACATGCCCGGATATTAGAAACCAGAGTTGACAAAGAGTGAGCTTAGACAGTTGGTTTCACGTTTGATAAAAACCGCCCCCGTGACTTTTTCGTAGGTGAAACTGTAATTCAAAAGCCTGCCGAAGACGAGCAGAAAAAATCTATTTGCTTTTAAGCCTGCAACTGTCAATCGACATAGAAAACCGGTGCTTCGGTATAGCAATGTCATACTATTGTTAAAATCGAAGCTTGTGACTAGAGTTTGCAGTCAAAGCATTAGTTAATATTACCAATTCAAAACATTGCAAGGCAACGTTTAAAACATGAAGAGATAACATTATCATTACCTGACACCAATCCCCAACTTGCTTTCAGACTTGAAGTACATGAAGTAACCTGATTATTGTCAGTGGCCCAATAAGCCAAAGATATTTGTTGATATGTCTTTTCCATTTCCACTGCAGGGATATATAGCCTACCTTTGCTAGGATGACGTTTGTGGATTACATTTGTGCAAAATGCAAGACAGACTTACAGGAGCGTAACGACGTTAGATGACGCCCGGGGGATGAAGCAGGTTTGGCTGCCCATGTTCGAACCTGAGGCCTTTCGAAGCAAATGTACTGCATTGAAGAACGTACTTGCGACATTGTTGGCACTTTTTGGTGCCCCGCAGTGATTTGACCCCCCCAAAGTGATTTGACGCCAGGGGAGTTGTTCCCCCTTGCCCCCTTCGTTACGCCTCTGCAAACTTGTACATTTTATGCCTTGCAAGCTCTTTAACTGCTTTGCTACCGCTTTGTTGGACAAGCACGGTTTGAGACCTAAGAAGGTACTGTTAAGGCTGTGATGGATCTGACACAGGAGCTGCAAATTTTAGAAACTTTGATGCATGTGCCAATGACAAAGTTAAGAGTTATGTATGGAAAATCAACCAGGTATTTCAGGTCTTGAATGGATGTGATTCGTGTAAATGACAAACATTAAAACTGTTTTCCGACTAGTAAGAGAGATTTTCACACTTTATTGGGACTCGCATTTGTCAGGCAGCCCCGTAACCTATGGCCCAGAGAAAGTGAAGAGGGGAGTCGCATACCACTCCAAACACATGATTGGAACAAAACAAAAACAGCATAACGACATTTTTTCTCATGCAGACAAATTTTTCCTCATCTGATGACACTTTGTGTTGTGCTCTTTCAGAAATTTCTGTGTACGGTGTCACTCTCATATTTTTCTGCAAAGCAGCCAATACAACAAAAACATTCCATCTTCAAAGTTTTGTATTTTATATTATCGTTCTTGATACTGCAGAAGAGCAACACTTCTACGCAACAGGTAATAGAGTTACAGCGTTGGTTGCTTACAAAGTCGGACCATCTGCATTCACCTTCACCAAATTGCAATCTCTGCCGGTAACTTTTTAAATCCAGTTGTTCCCAAAATATGCCAACTAGAGAGGCAGTGTACATTTAAGGCTCTCATATCCAAGGCCCATATCCGCACTTAAAATATGGTTACGCAGAAGCTTATTTGTAAATTTAGCAAAATATTTCATACACGTTTTGGCAGAAAGATCTACATGTCTGAGATATACCCTTATTATTGGCGAACAACATGCGGAGAAGAATTTAGGCTAGGTTATACAAAATGAAGACTTCACAGGAGGTTTTATGTTGCAGAGAAATAACTTGGTATTCTAATCAAAACCACGTCATTTAAGTCGGTTTGTACCAAACATAAAGTCAAAGCAAAAGTAGAATTCGATCAAGGTACGAAAATGCTAGTGACAATACATTTGGTCAAGGGCAGGAACTCCGTAAAAAGAATATAGGCTATAGAGAACATTTGATATTTTGACTGGTGTCCAATAGCAAAACGCCTGTAACTTACATCTATTAAGCTACAGCAAAGTCTACCAGTCTGTAAACTTTGGGATAATACAGTGCTTTTCAAGAGATTATAAACTTATTAGCTATGCTGTGAAAAAGGAAAAAATGTGCTTTGAGGAAAACGGTCATGAATCTTCTTTTGTAAACATTCAACCCGGGAATCCCACTCAAACCGTATCATCTTCATTTACAACCACTTTCCACCTCTTTTGCGGATATAGCAAGACTGTCAAGATAGAATAAGTTTCTCTTGTCCAAACGTTTTTGCCATTGTTTCTTCCTCAGCGGTAAACCAACCACATGAATTTGATGCTGTGCAAAGCGAAGTTTTACAGCCGGAGCAAATCTATCAAATAAAGGGATCAAATCAAATAAATGTAATGTATGAAAAAGTCTACCCAGTTGAAACAACATTATGAGATTTAAGCATCAACGTCAAAACGTTTCTAAACGTAGCAGGAAAAATCTTAATTTGTGCGCTGTATTCGAAACATAGCACGGTTATTACGTGCTCTTTTTTAAGCTATAGATTGAATGGATCTCATAACACTTCAGTTAAAATAAGAACAAAACCTTAGCATGGGTAGACGTTCTTTCCATGCGCGTTACTGCAGTTTGTTGTACTTTATTCCTCACGAAGGTTTTTAGCAACTTTTTTGTAAATCGTCAAAATGGTGTATTACGGCGAGCTCTCGCAGNATAATGCGAATCAAAGCGAAAGTGCAAAATTTTTGAACAAATATCAACACACGTTCCACCGAAGGGTCGCAGGGCGCAGTTTGAGGACGAATCCGTGCGATCTCGCAAACGTTCTGGGTGAAAATCAGTTGATAAAATCTCGTTTTTGACTATTTGAACTATTTGCTGTCGGGTCACGTTTTTCTATTTTCAAGTCATGAAAGTTTGTAAATGAGGTACGTTGTTTCCTGAATGCCACAAAATTAAGTAGAAAAGCAAAGAAGGCCATGTCTCTTGCAAGTATGGAAATCCGCCTCAAGTTGGTTTGAAAGCACTTCATCACGATATGAAAGTCTTATTGAATATATATGGAATCCAATCCAAATTGGCATTCGGTTCAGTTCACATGAAATCTGGTTTATAATTAGAGTATAAGTTAATTCCCCCTATTGCCTAAACAGGGAATAAAAGCAAAAATATTCGCGTAGCTGGGATAACTGAAATTAAACTAGCTGCAAAAGTTTATAAGGTTCACTGCGATGTTGCTTTGAAAAGAACTGGCCCCTGCTAGAATTGCAAATTTTTAATTTTGTGAGTACCAGGTTTTGGCACAGAGCATATTTGTTGACAACTTTCACAACAATTATCCAGTCTTTTTGGCTTTGTACAGCTTGTTAAACAGAAAATCAACGCTTTCTGAAATTTTGGCCGCCTGGTTGGTTTCAACTTCCTTAGACTCAATAGACTCAGTAGAGCCATGTCACCAATCCTCCTCGCATTAAAAATTGTGATCACTCTAGATGTCTTCAGTCCGAGATGCTTCATGACATTGAATAAATTCAGGGATGTCTGAATGTAATTTACTGATTAGTCTTTGTCAAACACACCCAAATAGGAAGAGAAGAAAATTGCTCGTGTTAGATATTACGACTCATTCCAGTAAACCCCTTATCTGTGGGTTGTTTGTGTGTGGAATCGTGAAAGCCTTTACCAAATTACCTTTGATTGTAATTTTGAAGGCTTTGTGAGGGTGATAAAAAGTTTAAGCAGGAAGCAACTGTTCGCTAACTCAACATTTTAACAGCAACAGAATTACACTGGGCAGAGATGACAACAAATTCACTGCAAAATTTTTGAAAACTAAATTTAGGTAACTTGCTGCGAGTTCACGTGGAAAAAGTCATTTATCGGAAGCAACATGTTGCACGGCGCATGCAGTGTTTGTTTGTTTAACATTCAGACTGCAGATGGGTGCTGCTACCGTTATGCAAGCGCGGGGACAGTTCGGGCAGAAATGCTGTTGCACATTTCATTCGCCGTGCATCTTGCGCAAAGGGCAATTGGGATTTCTTGTCTTCACTTACCTGACACATCGCCGGCGTTGAAGAGGGTGGCATCGCATCACAGCATGAAAATGAAATATTCATGCTTCTGTCTTTCGCTCCCTGGAAGACGTGACGTTAACAGGGTCGGCCAGTTCGCGAAATTACAGCCTCTCAATGCTCTACAAAGCAGCGCAGGGGCCGCTCGCCCGATTTTCGAATCCGCGAGCCGGGAACAATAGGACGTTTTGCCAGTAAATGGTCCGCACCCTTTTTCATAAACAAACCAGCGATGCGGAGAGTCCGCCGGCGTAAAATTGGCTGGAGTCATAGAGTGAGAGCGTAAGCCTAGTATTAAACCGTGTAACAGAGCGCAATCGAGAATGCAGCAGAAACCTTAGTTGTCATGTTTCGACCTAGGGAAACGTTACTAACACGGATCAGAAAAGTTGATCCGCGTCTAGAGACCACCCTCGGAAACGACGACTGCATTTTACAAATGCTTTTGGTGAAGGAAGGTATTCTCCACTCCTAGGCCGGGCGTACACTGGGAAAAGATAAACTCCCTATTTTTTAAGTCTTGTGACTGAAATATCGGATATCTAGTGATCGAAACATATATTACAGAGCGCGAATTAATGTGATTTATTGGGTTGCGCAAAATGAGCTCGACAGAAACGGTTTTCATGTAATCTCTCATGAAGATTTTGAATTCAATGAAAATCAATCCAAACTACAATTGCTTTTATTTGAAACTCGAAACGTCTTCGAAGTAGTCAAGCGTAGGACAATACTTTGGAAGCCCTCGGGAGCTACTACAGTAGCTATACGCTGAAAGAATGAACGCTCCATCATTGGCGGTTCAGTGCCACTGGCGTCTATCACTGTTCATTTTAACAGGAAGGGTTAATATCATTATTGCAAAGCCATACTGGTTTTGTTATCCAGTTTTGAATGCTTTTTGTAATTTGCTGATGAAAAGCAAATTTGGTTTGCTTTCAATGATTCTGATCACCACAAGCCCCTCCTGTATTTCTCATATCAACATCCTTATCAGTTGCCCTTGTACAATGCAATTTTTGACAGTATAAGTTTGGTGTAACAATCTTTTTAATGTTACTTGACAATTGCTAATACACAAACATTCAAACGCTTATGAATATCATGATGGCAATTTTGATTCCATTAGTATCAAAACACCCTAGCGTGCTTGCAGTGACTTAAAACTGGGCAAAAACAGTCATTATTTTTATTAAATAAGTGAAAAAGTATAACGACCCTTCAAACACTGTAACCTTTGAACTTCTTCATGATACACATTAAGAAGCGAAAAATCTTGTGTTTATTTTAGATAGGCGCAATCAGCATCTTTGTACGGCCGCATGTTTCAATGACTTTACAAAAGAATACGATTGAAAATCGGCTATATTCAAATAACATTTTAGGTGAGCAGCCCAAAGCAGGTTTTGCATTCACCATCTCCATTCGTAATCTGTGTTTGTAAATCCAGTCTAACAGACGGCTTGGCACGCAGGTTTTAGTCTGCCAATAAATGTAGCGGTAAAAGGTTTGCTCTATTTGTGATTACCTTCAAGCGCTTTGATCATTCCGTTGGCTCTGCGTCCGTCCAAATCCTGTTAATCTCTTCCAGGCATTGAATTGTCTGAATTAAGAAAAGGTCATTGCTTCTCTTGCTTTCTGACAAGGTTTATCAACTAATTGCCGCATGTTCGGTCCGAGGCAGATTTTCCAGTGATGTCTGTTGCCTCTTTCTGCACATTAATCGTTGAAAGCTTTTGTGGGAAGAGTCATTTCACGCAGGCGCCTCTTTGATCGAGCGCCAGGAGGACTTACATTGTTCTCTGGTCGGCCCCTCCCCGGCTACACCTTCCACGAGTTACCGCCGTTGGACTCTAACCAAGTGCTAGGCTCTCCTACTCGTAAAACACCATTTTTATACACGAAGCTGAATAAAATCTGATTTTGTCGTGCACTTTTAACTGACGTATGAACTTTTGCTTATTGTCATTACGGATTATAATCTTCATTTAAATCAATGCCTTTCTCGTTAATTGCTTTATTTATTTAACATAAAACATTACTTCATTTTCAATAAAATTTTTCTGCTCAAGTTTTTACAGGTTCTTTAGTAGGTGCAAATTTAGGTCATCAGCCACGCGTAACTAAAGTTTGTTTGCTGCCAGTGATACGGAGGGAGCCGTGTTTCGTAGGTTTAAAACAATTCACGATACGATCTGTTACACGCTACACTTTATACTGCTACAGTGACATCTGGAAGATATGCAATAGACCTATGTTTTCGGTTTTATTAATTTCAACCTTTTCTATTCTATCAAACCACATCTTTAACTTAAAATGCCACTTGCCGACAAGCAAAGATACCTGTTTAAATATGTTGGCCTACTGGATGTAACCTACAGTAGATGTGTTTGTACCTCGTCTCTCATCAAGCAAAGCGTTTGGTTTTTACAATACAGGATGAGAAAGATTCTTGCCTCACAAACAGCGGCTTAAAAAAACAGTCGAAACCAATAAATGTATTACTTATCAATTCACAAACGACTGAGAACCAAATAAAACCTTTCGAAAACTTCGAGAACGTGTTAATAAAGAAATAAGCATTGATCTCACAGGAGAAGAACCTTTCAACTGAATTTTGTCACACTTTAGTATCGGCTTTCACGTTTTCCGACCTTTATGATAATTCCGTCTGTCAAATAGAAATCCGCTGCAGCAGATGAGGTTTCAATTTTTAGCAGGTAATAGTGATATTGTTCTTTCAGATATTGCGCCGTTAGAGACAAATATAACGCTGGCTGCTTCGACCCTATCCCTGGGGTGCGGCGCAACCACGGTAACATGACCTGCCAGCGTTATAGAACAAAAGTAGGAGTGTATTTTCAGCCACAAGGAGGACGCATGCTGCTGTGGAAAATTCTCAGCTGCGCAACTTTTGACGTTTGCTCATGCAGGCCAGACATGCAGGCGACGTTCAACACGAGGAAATTCCAAAATGTTTAGACGAGAAATAACAGGCCATGTTATCCGACCTTGACAGATCCAAGGCGGTCAACCTCGCGATAAAGACCGCTTCATTATTCGCTCCGTTCACCGGTTAAGCCAGGAGATTTGTGAATAAAGAAAATCCCAAAAAAAGCGTCTTTGCTTGAATAACTTCGCCCGCAAATCGGCGCCCGAACCTTAAGTCATATTTCTGAGTGTAGTTCAAACGCTTCTGGGAATTAAAGAACTGCAGCATTTACTTCGTAATACGCAGCCTAACAATTTAAGTAAGTTTCGATCACCCCAAAAGGTTTTTATAAATGTGCACAACAGAACTGCTAAAGGATTCAAGTTATTACAAACCATTGCCAAACAACGGATACTTATCCATATTGAAAAATGTAACTCTCTTTTCTGCCATCACGTTTTAACACCACTAAAGCATTTTGGTCTTGATCCGCACGATGACATGAATAGTTTTCTCCCATCTCTTCCTAACTTATGTGAAATCATTTTTTCTAAGTTAAAAAAGTTGTGTGGTTGACCGTTAGGTGTCTCTAACAAACTCTAAGAAGGTCAGTCAGCACAACTGTGGCACAGCTTTTCTGCAATATACGGCAGTTAATGATGACAGCAGCAGGCAAAACACAATCTTTCACGTGTATCATCGTGCCTTTGTTTTTGTGAATGGTGGCGACTGGTCGAATAAAAAAACAGGAAGAAACAAAAAATGTCTGCACAAAAAGTTATTCTTCTGTGTTTCAATGCTGTTTTAACGTGCAAGACGGAAACGTTTTATTGAAATGAACGTTACGAAATGTTTCACAAATGATGAAAAGAAACAGCACGTTTGTTTACGAACGATGGTCGTCCTGGTGGGTGTTTTCCTCAAAACAGCAAGCGAAGTGAGAACTCCTTCAAATTGCCTGTCCTTCATCATTTTTTAACTTTAAAATACTTCTGTAAGTGTTTCAATAAAAATCCGTTTAAATTTGTTTCAGCAATACAGAGGTCTCGGGGAAAACAACCTTTGATTAGATGATTCTATGTTTCTTCTGTTTTGATTTAGGATTATGCTAAACAACGAGAAAAACTTCAGCAGCAAACTTGAAAGTCAGCTTAGGTTGTTTGTCACTTTCAACTAACGTGTGTTTTGCTGCAGAAGTCAGAAGTGTCAGATTATGATTTGAAATATCCAATTTTCGCATTGGCAAAATTTTGCTTTTAACGGCAAGCAACTGGCAGCAGTGCATTGCTAAGTCTTTCATAAATTCACTGTGAAGATTAGCGACGGAGCTCCTCAAAATGAAGACCCGAATAAAATCTAATTCAACCTTGCAGTTATTTTGCATTCTTCAGGTAGAGAACACTTCACTTAGCCGCTTCACGCCATTTCAAAAACTGATTTAGACTTTTGTGCGGTTTGGTACCATTGATAACGAGGCTGACAGGGTTTAATTAAAAGAATGGTCATTTGCGATGGCATACCCAATGCACCTTTCCAAGATTTTAATAAAATGAATGCTTTCCTGACACCTTGTTGCAATACTTTCTTTATACAACTAAGCGAGTAATATGTTTGCTGAATGTGTGCTGCTCAGTCACCATTCAAAAGCAGATAGTGTATAGAATTTATTGAAAAATCATTTGAAGTTGTCTTAAACCACAAAAAATGTTCTGTTTTTCTGTATTTTTGTAATTAAATTTTAACTCTTTCTACACATGATTTTTGCTTAATCACTGTGTCTTGATTTCACTGAGTTGTAATCAGCTTTTAATAAATGTGAGACATTCCGAACCTTTCCTAGCCTCATTTGAAAAGAGTAATCTCCAAATAGATACAAAAACACCGAAAATTGCTTTGATCTAAAACCTTTTTACTTTTTCCGTGACTTCTAAAAATGGCGTAAAGAATTTTACCGTTTTTATCTTCAAGTGTGAACGTAAAAATGGCCGGCAAAACTTTAAGACATTTAAACAAACTGGTCTCTAATGCAATCGAAAAAATCAATTTTTGCTACAAAAAAACAAAAGATAGTTTAAGAAACAGTGACAAGCAACACTAGGAGAGTAACTCACCAAATCTACAATCTGTTTATCTGCGGAAACAGCAGTTTGGCAAATTCATTTATAGTTATGTATGAGTCGTTACACAGGAAAAGAAATAATTTTCGCACTTTTTGGTTTGCTTTGCAAATTTGTGTTCAATAATTTTTCTGTATCCAAATGATCATCTTAAGAAGGGCCACACGTTTTCTTCAATTTTCAGTTTAAATAATGCGGTACTTTTTGTACAGCGTTACAACACTGGCTAAATCCCAGGGAGAAGTGTGGAATAGAAAAAGTGCAAAAACATTTCAAGAAAAAATGTTTTGGAAAACGGAACAATCGTAAACCACCATCCCATTAGAACTTACAGTAAAACGACGATGGAAGCACAGTCTTATCGTAATTTGAAACTTCTGCCATTCTACCAATTTGACACTTGCGGTCTGCTGTCACATACAACTTTTTCGGATCATTCTACCAACAAAATAATTCCCCTTAGGGTTCCTCCAAAATATTCAACGCAAACTATTTGCACGGCAAAATGATTTAAAAACTAGTAACTATCTTTAGCCGGCCCCTTGGACAAAGGAAAGTCGGCACTGCTTTCACGATAAATTGTGAAATCGTCCTTCCATGTTGCTGATCAGGGCCGGACAAGAAAACCAATCCGAAATTTACTCCTCGCTTAAGGGCGCTAAAGTGCTTCAGCGTGTTGCCTCGCTTGTAAGTTTAAAATTCTGCGCTGTTCTTTTGTCAAAACAAGAAAATTATTATCATCGTGAACACAACAGGACAATTGACGATTCACTTTCTGTAGACTTACTTTAAGCATGAATTCTTTTCCGATTGCCCTCCCCAGGGTTTTGCAAATTTCGAACACACTTTTATACTTAATGGCTCATTTACTTTGCACATGAGCGCAGCAAAGCAGCACAAACGCTCTAACGAGTGTACGTTATGGCGATCAATACGACAGAGAAGCAGCGCGAATCCAGTGAAATTTAAACGACGCTGTTTCCTTCCTGACCAACGCCGATATAACACTCTCCCCGTTCGTCCATTTGGGACGATGTTCTTTAAACGCTGTAATCAAGAAAACAATTTAAATGATGAATTTATCAGTGAAGCTGCATTCTGTAAATATTCGAATGTTGCACGCACTTTGTATTAATCACGAAGCTTTTTGTATTAATTGTTCGAGAAAAAATAAGACAAGCCACAAAGTCTGACCTGTCCTTACGTTGCCTACAAACATATTGTCGCAGTAAAAGTACGTGAGCACAATTTTTGTTCAAAAGTATTTAATTCTAGAAAATTGTTATTGGTGATAGATTTGCAGACGAAAATCTGCAAATATAATAACCCTGAATTCCAATAAGAATCAACATCAAGCTATGCAGACTATGAAACATCAAAAACAGTGTCATTTTTATTTTAATATCGTCCAAAAATGGTGTCCTAAATAAGAGGAGCTTGTATTAATAAAGACGCATTAATAAAAAAATCCTGCAAAATTTGTAGTTTGAAGAGAAAAGAAGATATCCATTCTGTATGTACAAAAATTACGAACAAAGAAATTGAGGGTATGCTTCTTTGAAGTAAACTTTCTAATTAACATTGCAATTAGTAAAAACGTTGTTTACAACGAAATCTCTAAGGAACGGAGTTTTTGCTTTTACCTACACTGTTTTTTTTTCATTCCAATAATTCTGAATTGCAAACTTTTGTGCAGTCAAATGCCCCTCGTAAGGAGTTAATCAACAATTTTCTATGTCGTTTCAAACTCACTGTAATTCGGCTTACCCAGGTATCCCAAGAAGAAGAGTTTTAAATTCTATGCACAAAATCTCTCTTATTTCTTGACAAAATGGTTCAACTGTCATGAAATAGGACCAGGGTTTAACTGGCTACGGTAATGCCAAAACCTAAAAAGCCTCCGTGTTGATAGTCGGCAAACTATTACCCTATGGATGCAATCTCTACGCACCCTACTGTATTGGAAACACTTTGGCTATTGGATGAAAATCACAAGCAAAACAGAAAATTGTCATAATTGCTTTCGCACAGATGAATGCGACTGCGCAGTGATCAAAAACTACGCTTGGAGGCCATTAACTAAACATGATACTGCTCTAACCAAAATAAGCTGTAGCTAAAGATGGAAGCCCGCCCCTCAACCATGCTACTATGCTCTTGCGCTTCCTACAGCTTCTTGCGAACATGTAACCACGAGGGGACGCTATTAATACGCACTTGAGCCAAGTTGCTGATCGAAATGTGAAGGTACGCTTCGTAAAACCGGCGCTTCGCCCAAATAGATAAAAGCAAGAGCAACAAGCCTTCATCGCTGTGGAGAGTTGCGTACATTCAGAGAAAAATACTGGAGCGAGGTTTACCAGACGATTTCCAGTGTGTCCAAACGAAAGAACCAGTATCAAAGCGTGATAAGCAACTGCTCGTACAAATACGGGCTGGTCATAAGCCATACACGGCAGGTCAGACTTTAACCGTGATTTACAGCATTTTAGGCAGTCAGGTTAAAAGGTTAAAAGTTCTTCCGTTGTTGTAATCTATGGTTTTTATGCTGTTTGCCGCTTAGCCGCATGGGTAAGACAGGTTTGAAATTGTTTACCAGCCAGTGTTATACAGGTGTGTGAATCACTAACAGAGCTATAAATCAAATCCACTGGTGCTACCAATGCGTGTAACATTTGTCAATCAAGGCAACCAAGTAATCGTTTATGACATTTTATTTCGCAAAGGTTTTTATCAAAGATGGACGTTTTGAGTGAAGGACTCGTTCACCTGCTTGCAAATAGTAAATACCGCAGTGTTGTGGCCTCGCACGTGAGTACGTTTGGCAACAGTAGAAGTAGTTGCACTTTCACCAAAACATATCGAAACTAGATGAAAGGTGAGATGTCAGTGACGTGTTGGGCGCGTCTACTGGTGGAAGTAAAAATTGGTCCAGCCGAGGTGTTTTGTAACAGACTTAGATTCCGTGAAATCAACCAATGCAAGCGACAGCCCCTAGTCGCACTTTGGGAATATATCTGGGGATTGGATTGACTTGGGTTTTATTTGTGGGCGTGCTTTTCTATAGCATTAATTTTCATTACGAGGTTTAAGCACGAAAACTAGAAACAAGCAGTTGTTCATTTGTAAAACTTTATTATGGTCAGCACTGGGATTGATATGATGATTTATTTTAAGTTTATCGGTTACGCAGAATTTTATTGAGCTCGTGAAGTGAACGCACTGAATATTGTTCGCATTGGAAAAAATTGTATGCCCTAAATTTTACCATCCCGTACCAAGGCTCTGGCAACTACTGTACATTCTCGTGAGCGGAATCTCGATTGGCTTCAACTGATTTCAACGACTGATTCGACATATAAAATGCAAAAAATAATTTAGCGCATTCTTCTATCACAAATACAATCATGCAGATTACTGTATTAAAGGGCTCTCGCGATAAGCGTTAGAGTGCACATTGCATTCGCTTCCAAAGTGAATCGCAATTTTTTTCTTTTTTGATCAGCGATTGGCGTATTGGGAGCGAAGCAGAGTCGATCAAAGGTTTGCGGCCGAACTGGATAAACGCGGTGTTAATGTCGCGGGGAGCGGCAGACGATAGGTCGCGCGCTACTAATTGTTCGACCTGCGCCAATATATTAGGCAGAGTCATGTCCCTGCTGCAAGAGATGGGAGCTTGAAAGGTGAGGAAAAAAGGCAGCGTCACTGGAGTCCGAACAGAAGCCCTCCGTGTTGCGCCGAATGCATGCTGAAGTATGCCGCTCAGAGCATCGAGTTTCACAGAGTGGCATCAACAATGCCGATACACCAAGGCGGCGGCCAGGTTACGATTTAGCGGCCAAAGTGCAACTAGTGGAAAGGCCCTAGTGTTGTTTGAAATCAGATTCTAGAGTTTTTTCCAAAGCCACAGGTTTCAGGCTTTATTGTATAAATATGCAGTGTATTAAATATACCAGAGACCATTTCGACACAATGGAATGATTAAGCCAGCTGCTGTCAGCGACAGGGTTTTAATTGTTTAAACCTGAGCTTTTCCTCTGGTCTTGCTTTGTTACTTCTTTGGTGTTAAAGTCTGTTGTTTTTATTTTTCCAGGTGGAGAGTTTTATTAACGTATCAGTGTAAATTCCAATCTTCCAAATAGATTTTGTTATATCAGGCCAAACTTGGCAAACTCTTCTTGTCGCATCTGAACGGAGTCGGTGCAACGTATGGTTCACCAAGTATTGTCGCTCCGTGACTTCCTAGCTTAATCCGCACCACGTTTTCAAGTCTTCTCTTTCCATAAAAAGTTTCTCTACATCATCAGAGCAGCCACTGTCTCCCATTTCAAGGGTGACCCTGGCACTGGTCTAACAGATGATGGACTACAGGACAGAAAATTTCTTTTCCCCAGCAGCTGCTGCCGTTGCAGCCCACCCACCATACCACTACTTGAACCAGCAAACAGCAAACTATGGTTATTATTCGAACCACTTTACTGGTTACATTAACGGACTCTCCGCTGGAACGCCTTCGTCGCCCATTTCCAGCGCTTCGTCAATTTTCGGCTCGTCGTCTTCTGCAACCCAATACTCGTCGCCGAGCGGTGCGACATCTCCGTTTGCTGCCGCTTCTTTATCGAGAATTTCCGGAAAGTTTTCTACAGGTTTTTCGAAGTTTGGCAGCCATAGTGCGTCCGCTACCATTTCGCCTCTTCACCCAGGCAGCGGCCTCGCTTCGCTTGTCGCATCAGGTTCCACGTACTGTTCGAACAGGATTGGCGCGGACAATGCAAGCGAGCCGCGAATGCAAAACGACACGAACCAGCAGGACACGTGCCAAGAAACAAAAGACAATTTCGTTAATTTGCCCGTCAAAGATAAAACGGATTCGTTTGAAAAAAACGATCATGAGACCGGAGTGATACCGTCGCCTACGAAGAGCGTGGATTCAGCAGAGTCGTCGGCAGTGGAAGGTAAAAAGCCGCGGCGCAACCGATCTCTCACACCGGAAACGGCTTTCGCTTTTTGCGTGAGCGGCGAGCACGCAGCGCACCAGGCGCAAACCCAAAATGGCGACGAACCGCTGTTTTGATTGGGACCTGTTGGCCACTTGCGCGAATGTTTCCCTGCCAGCACAGAAATGGTGAACAGTCTCGGCAGCGCTTCTGCCAGAAATACTATCAATAAGTCTATAACGACTTCAGTTTGAACCTATAACGATTTCAGGTGAAAGCAAGTGGCAAATCCACTGAACTGCTTCCGATGTTATTTTCAGCGTCATGTAAATCCCTATTTCTCTCAAATAATTTGTTCAAACACCACATCAGGTCTAGTGCAACAATCTGGCGCGCAGGAAAGCTTAGTTTAATCCATTCGTGAAGAACGTCAAATCCTTTGCCGCTCTGACAGGGATTAGGTGCTCAAGCCATTCAGTTCGCGGCTGGTGAGTTCACGCAGTCTATTTGCGCGAATAAATGTTTCACGAATGGGGCCATTGTCTGCTTGCGAAACATATATTACCTTTTTTCACTGTTTATCACCTACAACAGTCCAAAACAAATTTTGAACTGCATTGTTTCCCTCCAAGTAAGAAATAAGAATCCTTATTTGCCTAAAAGCAATGTGTTAGGGAGACGCACTAACATCAATAATAATAGGTTTTGTTTTTTTCCTCAACGCTTGAAAAGTTATAGTTACTGATACCTGGAATTCAATTGTGTCACAAAGTTATATTTTTATTCTAATGATCAGAACACTTTCAATCAACTTGAAAATTTACGTTTTTGCCAGTAAACCTTATTGTTTGTGCTACTCCTGGTTCGAGCAAAATACCGTTCACATTATAAATTCTTGGAAAACACTGGCCGTCTGGAAGTGGGTCGAATGGCAAAAATCTCGAAGTGCGTGAGATTACGCTTTTGCGAGGCCATTAGGATTTCACAATCGATTGATGGACAAACGCGAAAAGGTTTTGCACGTTGGTAGCTATTATGTTTTAGCGGATGGGGGAACATCTTCCTTTTACAGCGCAAATGGCTCCCTATTTCATCTCTATAAGCTTACTCAGAGAGATTTGTGGAATTAACATCCCTAACCCCATTTCCTTCTGTTTAATGCGTAACGTAGGTAAAGGTTTCTTCAAATAATTTAATGCCTAATATCGCAGGAGCCATCATCTAGTGTAGAGGGACAATACTAGTCTCCTCGCGAAATCGCACAGCAAAAGTTAGAGTTGTCTTTTCGGTGAAGGACGTGAGTTTGCAGCGAGGACGAGAGAGCAAACCTTTGACTGTTTTTCGCAGTTTATGAAGGTTTTAAATTTTCAAAGTAAATACTAAAGAATTTTTTTAAATGCATACTTTGTGCCGGCGCATGAGCATCGTGTGGCTTTGTTTTTCTTCGTCAGTGAAACAATAAGTTGTCACCTTTGATCCTCCGTAGCTTTATCCAGACAGTCTCATATGGTCTCAAATGTGTTTCAAATGTTTTTGAAGCCCTTGAAAGGTCTTAAATGGAATTAGCGCGAAAGCTCTCTTGTTAGTCACGAGTTATATGGCTATTTTAATAAACATTTGCCTTGAGAATCATTCTTCGCTATAGATCATTCAATGCTTTGTAGCCATCTATTTATTTGATTTTATTGCAATACTGAAGGATCATCATTTGAGCACCTAGGCATCTTTTTAATAGAAGAACAAACGTATTTTTTAGGAAATGGCTAAGTTTTGATAAGAAAAAAAGAATATTTGAAGGCATGTTCTACATCGAAATGTGAAATGCCATTTTTCCAAAATATCGTATTTTTCGACATTCTTATTGCCAAGCCCTTGTCACGACAAAACATGGAAAAAGACATTGCAAGGTGAAACGTCGGTCACCTGACGGATGTTATTAACCGCCACACATTTAGGGCAACTCGGTAAAAACGGACCACCCAGGCAACAATTCTCCACGGGATCGTGCTTTATCACTCAATTTGATGGCCAAACGTGTTGCTCTGGGAATTAAACAAAGGCGTTGATTTTTACGCCTCGCACATTCCACGCGACTCACTTGTTGCTACTGGTTCTCAGGGGTCCCACCAAAATTAAGACACATTTGATAAGTTCTGCAGGTGATACGAACATTTTTACAAATGCAGCGTCATGAGGAGCACCATGTTTCGATTTTTGCCCTATTTTAAAAAAACATGGCATTTTACAAAACTATTTGTAGGAACGGTAAGCAGGCAGCTGCTGTGGCAGAGGTCTTACTACTTACTAGAAAACTTTCCCATGTATGTTTGCGAAATCCCGATTAGCACACTTTTGATATAGATCTCGTTTTTCAGCTACAATATTTAAGTAAGTAAATGTGTTGTATCCGGTAAACGTTTATCTGTATGAAATTGAATCGGCTACAAATAAACGAAAACCAAGCTAAGGATAAGGAGATAAAAGAAATATCATTACTTTCATGCAGTTTAGTCAATAGCGAGGTTATTGCTTGTCAACGTTTTGTTTTTTTAGTATTTGCTTTATAGCGATTGCTTCAACACCAATATTTTTGTTGTTAAACTTCAGCAAGCATAATTTATTATTCGGACAGGCAAAAATAAAAATGAGACTATATGAAAACCGTTTAGATTTTTTTGGGATGTGGTGTTTTTTTATACGCAGAAGTACACCTGACAGCAACAAAAAACAAATGCAAAATTGCCATAGTTTGAATCGCCCCAAATATATGAGTCTTGCAGACAGCTATCGAAAGAATTTGATAAACTACCTTTGAACACAGCATTTGAAAAAATAATCACCAAAAATGGTGTAAGCATCAACGAGCGCCTTATATGCTACTTGCTTTTGGATACAGACGAAATTATGGACAAGCAAGGCGGCTCTGTGAATGGAATCGGTAGCGTCGAAAATTCTGATGCAGAAAAGAAGAAAACCGCCGAAGCAGATTCTGATAAATCAAATAAAGACAATGCTTGTAGCGACGATGGAGGTTCCTCCGAAGCAAACGACGGCGGCAAAAGAAGGCAGAGGCGACAAAGGACACATTTTACGTCTCAACAGTTGCAAGAGCTGGAAGCAGTTTTCAGTCGAAACAGGTACGAACATCTTGATAAGTATCAACTTTTCTTTAACGTTTCACAAACCAAAAAATGTAAGCTAAAAATTGCAACATCCAAGTAACTGCTGGTCGTTTAGTGGGAAAATGTATCTGTCTTCATCTTCTTCAAAATTTACGTTTAACAGCGGTGCAGTCAAACCACAAGTTTGCAAAGTTACGACTGCTGAAATGCTTTTGAATCCTAAACGTCTGTAAATTTTAACTAATTTCTGCCATGCCTTGCGGTTGAAAAATGCTCACGACTTGACAATAAAACGTTTTTTCATAACCATATTTTTTCCAGATACCCAGACATGACAATGCGCGAAGAGATCGCTCGTTTTACTAGCCTTAACGAGGCCCGTGTCAGGGTAAGTAGCCTGAACGAATTTGTCCAGCGGAATGCGGTGTTTTAGAAATGTTATGTTTCCTCGATTTCGATTATTCCAGGTTTCATTTATGATAAAAATATGGTATTCAGAAAACTTGCATGGTTGGGCGACAGCAAAAGATTGAGATCTCAAGCCGTTTCATTGTTTGTCACACGCCCCAAAGAAATTTGAAGTTTTTCGTCATGACTGTTGCTAATTTTTCACTTATTTTTATGAAAAGGTTTTCCTATTGACGGTATGTTTTGTCACTGTTTTGTACAGAGTGCACAGCAATATACCGCATGAAAATTTTGGGAGAGCGTAGTAGATGATGTAGATGCAGTAAATGTATTGTTTAATCTCAGAAATGGTGTAAACAAACGGCTCTGAAATAAATTTTATTTAAACCTTTGTTGGATACATCTTTCGGCTGGTGCCCGCTTACGTTGAATTTCAATGGTAACCACACAACCAATTCGAACTATGCCGAAAAATGGTTGCACATTCTGCCACAATATGGCCTGGCCGAAAAATGCATCGTAGCACCACCATGACCGTGAATTTTGTGTGCCGCTTCAGCGCAGAATGTAATGTATCAGAACCACTAACCTGGCGATACCCAGCCACCAATGAATCGCGCATCTAAATGCGGCTGAAAGAATACATCCACGTTAAGCATCTTTCTAAGCTCTTGCACATTGGCTCTTCAAATGAAAGTGCTCGTCTCTTCTCTTGAAATATGATTAAATATTTAAATTTCATTTCGTCTGTCAAATCAATTAAACATTTCACTTGTTTCGAAAATACTTTGCAAATTTGGTGGTTGATAATAATTGTTCATTAGTTTTATTTTCTTCATACACCCCTGTCTGTTCAGTACAGTTTGAAAGAGCCCATGTATTCCACTCTGTTTTAGCGAAATAAAAAAAGCAACAGCCCGTGCTCTTTGNATGTAGNGATAAAAATATTCGGAAATCAAGCACAACTGTATTCATATCCCAAGTATTGCCCTCGTGTTAATATTGAAAAGTGTACAGCTCAATTCTTTCTCCGCAGCAGAACAAGCCGTGGCTTGCAAGGGCCGTTGACGCAAGGAAAAAATAAACTTTGTTTTGAGGAAGTATGCTTTTTGAAGTAAGTCTTCTCTTTCCAGCCCTGAATGATATTTCCCCCGAGAATCCCAGACCTAAATTTTTGCTTTTCCTTGAGCAGCAATTCCGTTGCTTGTTATGGCGCGGAGAGAACAGCGACGTCCTGTCACAGGTGTTGCCGCGTTCGCTTTGCGAGTGCCTGGATTCACCATAGCTGTAATCCTCGTGTGTTTATTTATATTGCGGGGTATGCAGCCCGTACACCGTAATACACAGACGGGTCTGGTGGTTGGCCGCTGTTGTAGGTCAGAGCGTTTCGAGCTGTTGCGAACGACAGAAATCAGACTTTGTAGGCTTTTTTGCATCGACGGGGCAATGAACGGTGATGGTCTTTAACATTGTTGTCAGGTAGACAACGGCTAACAAAATTCTCTCGGCTTTCGGTCGACTTTCATAACTAAACTAAAGACATTCCAAATATTTTCGCATTCTTTCACTATGACGATATCGTTGCAAGAAAACTGCTGTTACGGCAGAATACGCTGTCCGGGTGGTGGCAATGCTTTCGCGATTGCTTGTAAACTAATGTTGCCTGACAAGTTCCATTAATTTTCACTAATCACCCGAGCAAAAAAGAAAGAAGATTGAAGCCTCGGGTTCATTTTCGCTATAACGCTTTGTATTACCTCACGAGTGATCTGCGGCGTCTATCGGCGCTTGTTGCGCCGGGAGCTACGCGGCTAATTTAGTAGTGAATGCTGCACTGGTGGCAAGCCAATGGCAACAAGGCGCGGTATGCTTTCCTTTCAACCCAGACACAAACGCTGAGCACGAGGCTGGGTAGGCCGTATGTATCATTTTTCAACTCTCCGGTGTGACCCGACCGGGAATCGAACCATGCCTGCTAACTTTTAGTGGTGTGTGCTCAACTCACTGCATCAACTTAGCTCCGATTAAAACTTATTGAACAAAAAAGCTTTGGGAATCATCTGAGAACTTTGTTAAGAGATAGCAGTAAAATGCTACAAGCGGCAGGCGTAACTTTCAAACCAAACAGACATCTGTTAACTTTTACTCTGAGCAGTTTATTTTCTTCGAAAAGGCGCAAAACGCTCACGATAAATAAGCAATGTCGTTCTGTACAGGTTTGGTTCAAAAATCGCAGAGCAAAATGGAGGAAGCGGGAGAGGAATCAGCTGAGCGATTTCAAAGCTGGATTTGGTCAGTTCAACAGCTTCATTCCACCCTACGACGACGTCTATTCTGGTTATTCCTACAACAACTGGGCCAGTAAAATGACCGCTAGCAGTTCGTTAGGAGGAAAGCCTTTCACATGGGGCTTGAACTCTCATTTTAACCCATTGACAAGCCAGGGCTTGGGCTTTCCTAGCCCAAACCCAATGAACACGAGTATCGCTGCCGCGAACTCGGTCATGCCCAGCATGGGAGGCATGGGCAACGGTCTGTCGAGCCTGGGTTCAGGCGGACCAGCAAATACAAACCCGGCCGGCTGCCATTACAACCCTGGTGTATCGCCGTACATCTATCGCAACGGGACGGACGCATGTGCTTCCTCGATAACTTCACTACGCATGAAAGCCAAGCAGCATGCTGCACCTTACATCGGCTACTCGTCGTGCCAATACGCTCCTTGACCATGCTCATGTCGTTGGAGTAAAGCTGCCAGATTCTTCACTAGCAACAGATGAGCAAGCTTTTACGTTTAAATTCAGCGACATAATTTGGCAAACGCCCTTTGATTTGGTTGGTCTGCGTTTACCCAGTGCACTGTTCTGATCCATTCAACACGTTTCATTGGCTATCATTTTGTTCCAGACGAATAACAGCATTAAAAAAATATACAGCGTTTAATTGTTTCGCTTTTGTATGATTGGTTTGAGACCGATTTCATTGTGGGGGTTGGACTTTTAAGCAGCACTAGTGTTCACGTACAAAACAGGTTTCTGTTAAAATTCTCTTCTTGTCACTTCAAGAATATTTTTTATTTTAGTTCGGTAACTTCTAAGGAAGGATTGCATTTGATTTTTTCATTGTTTGAGTAATTACCAACTTCCCGTTAGCAACTATCTCATGCAAAGATCGCCCTAATTTTATATTACCAGCAGTGATGCAGTCTGTATATCTCTGTAGTCTGCTTTCAGTCTTGCCTTTTTAAGTTTTCAGGTCTTGGTATGGAACCCAAATGCCCGACCTGTGCAGTTTTCTGCGATTTAAGTCAAACGATCAATGTTTATGGTCTCGAACAGATTTAGTTTCTTGTTTTGAAACAATTAAAAGACGCCATTTTCTACATGACGTGGAATGCAGTTTCCCATATTCTTTTGTTTCTTGTTTAGCATTTTATTTTAGCGTTTACTTATGTTTTACTGGTTCTCAACGTTCCTTGCGCCTTTAAGTATTCACGCGACCCAGCCGAATGTATATAGCACGGATAGCGCCTCGCGCGCTCATTAAGAGAAGCATGTTTTAATTCTGTTTTCCTCCGAAACTTTCTGTAGTTGATGTGATGGTTTGCGTTTGCCTGTGCTTTTGTGGAAGGTTGAACTGACGGATGTTGTTGAAGATTTCGTCTAAAGAAATAAAGTGCGATTCCGTGCTGAGAGACGGTTCAGTGCAGTCTGCACGGGCATAGGTGTAGGAGCAGGCACTTTTTGGGGGGTGCAAAGGATATTTTACCCAAATTCATCCGAAAAACTATTATACGACATACTTTCCTCCCTATAAATTTTCTGTAGATATTGGTGCATTATATTTTCCTCTACCCAGTTACCATAGACTTGAAAATAGAAAATTTGGTACTTGAAATTTGGTTCTTAACCCAACTGATAAAAAGTGCGTTAGGCTGTGCAAGAACATTGTCTGAAGCCAGCTGGCTCAGTACTCTTGAGCATCTGCCTCAAAGACTGAGGTTTGGCGTTCCATTCACATTCCAGCTGTTGCTGTCAGCAAGGAAACTCACACCTAGCTGAGATAGACCTAAAGCTGCTTCCTTCTCTGAAGACGTATATGTGGCATGTATCATAATATTTATATTATGACTATGCCATCGCCGTAAGTCTCACAACCACTGTACATATATGCAACAGACATTATGGCAAAATGTGTTCATCCAAACACTGTAGTTAAAATTAAAAACAAAATATTTTCTAAATTTTCCTGGCATGGACTCTACTAATATGAAATATGTGCCCTGCAGCATACTCGATTACCTAGGTGTGCTTTTGCCCAAACTTTCAAGTGGGTCAGTTCCTAATCAACTCTCACAAACTGAAACACAAGTTTCTAGAAAAAGTTAGTTGATTATATATATATATATA